>Ga0209367_1009179_pt1 | contig 13453 bp, 6 predicted proteins | sample WorMetLIZISLAND2_FD_187412 | JGI IMG/M metagenome (GOLD analysis project Ga0209367, IMG submission 187412) | Marine gutless worms symbiont microbial communities from Max Planck institute for Marine Microbiology, Germany - Olavius geniculatus... ... | reverse complement strand
TCGCACAATTTCTGTAGATTTAAATTAGACATTTAACCTCACATATATAATATGTCGATTTGAGCTTCATAAATATATGAAATTAATGCGTGAATTCAAACGAAATGCGGCATTACGTTATGCGAAATATTCTAATCTATCAGTGCCTGCGATGACGTCATGACCCTAGCCCATATAGATCATGAATATTAATGGCCTAGCCGACGACGTCATCATTTTAGGCTAGGCCATAGCCTATAGACGTCATGAATATTAATTCATGGCGTCTATAGGCTAAACTCATGATGTCATCGCAGACCGTCATGGCGGCACGTTTCCTACGTCGTTTTCGTAGATCGTCGACTTCAGAGGCAAATTTTTCCGTGTTGACAAAATGCTGGGCGCCGATATTACTGTCAAAGTTATCAGAAAATTCTGCAATTTCAGGAAAATGGATAAAATGTATATGTTAATTTTGGCGTCCACGGACCTTTAAAGCACAAGTGCAGTGTGTTTGCTATACAACTTGGAGCAAAGGTGTCGGAGCAGTACCACTTCAACCCATTAAGGCAAACTTTAATTGAATGCTGTTACAGCTTTGCTACCAATGGAGATCGGATCCTGATAACTGAAAAACTAAGCACTTACCAGAACCTGCTGTGGCAGAAAGCAAATAACAAATTGCTATTGCAACTGCATTTCACCCCACACCATATGGCAAGTTGGAAACAAATATCAAAGACTACAATTCCAAATCTGAATTCAAACATATATAATCTGAATTTGAATCGACTAACTGACTTCAATTACAACATCCATAGTAATATTCAAGCACAGCCAACGGTGCTTCGGTATTTAAGAACTTAAATGATTGAAGGCCAGGTCGCATGAAAAAATGATATTGGCTAAAAATGTGTAGAATGACCGACTTCACTTTTTGACTTAAGACTTTCGCTGAGCCTAAACTTCGGTCTAAGTACCTACTTAAGTCAAAAAGTGAAGTGATTTCGCTGAGCGAAAACATGGCGACTAACACGGATAGTTTAGTAAACTAAAACAGTCTGGTACCAAAAATAAATGCCGTAATGGCTACACAATGACGTAAGATGTTACGTAATTACATCATTTGCATGCACGGCACAATTAAATAAGCAAGTCCAAGCATAACTGGTTGATTTATTTTCTGTTAGGTTTTACCAGTTTTCCACCATTTTTAAAATCGTTTAGTTGAACTTTGGTCCAAGTACAGACTTTGGCGTTCAGCTTTAGCTTTGGCTCAGCAAAAAGGCTCAGCGAAAGTCTAAGTCAAAAAGTGAAGTCGCCCAATGTAACACTAATTAATAATATACTGATCCAATGAAATGAAAACATCGCTTTGAAGTAATTTTTAGAGAAATGTGTTGTGCCAGCCGAAGGCACCTGAACGAGTCACAATAACTGATGATGTCACTCATAGGATACTTTGTTGCCAAACTGACATTCACATTGAAAACATGGTAAATCTGTCGGTTTTACTCAAAATAATGTCGGGTTTATAATACAAGTAATGACACATAGGTGACATCAGAAATTACGCCAGTGTTTATCTGTTCAGTACTAGAGGTGTGCGATCTGTAAAATTAACGATAAGCTGGAATATTGTGGTTTTTAGAGGGTTAACTACTGATGGAAAATCTGGCCTTCTTGAGGCTGTTTGGCCGTAAATTAAGCTGCATTTGACGTCAAGGAATAAAGCTAGTTAGCAACCCTCCTGCAGATGACATAACAATTCCGAATATGGTCGAAGCCATGAAAAGGGAAAGGTGAGTACTTAAAACATTATTTTTAGGGTACTAAGATGTATTAGCAACCAGAAGATTAATGAATATTGACAAGTTAGCATTTGATTAAGCCAATTAGCACTTTATAACAGTAACGTAAAATGATGCGACTTAGACTTTATAAAAAGTTTAGCAGTATAACCCTGCAGCAAAACTCTTACACACTATAACATAGCACCAAGTGACAAACCTTATGCAAACATTTGTCTTCTGTTGGTAGTTTTGTCCATTCTGAATCATCAGCCATTGTCAATATATGTCATGTGCTGAAATATTCCTGAAAGTCAAAGTAATAAAAAACATCACATACAAAATATATGCTAACTACACTGTGTCTCAAAAAAACCATCCCCGACATTTTTGACTGTAACTTGAAAATCAATCAACAGATTTCGGTAATTTTTGGTACGAATATTCCTGACACAACTTGCCATCAAATGACCATTCAGTTTTCCACCTCATTTGTTTCTGCACTACCTCAGGAAAACACAACCAGCGAAATATCACTTTTTTATCCAATGCGATATGATTGCTTAATTAACGTAACGTGTAAAAACACATTTTGTTCACATTTCTGACACTCTGGCTGACATTTCATCCAGCTGTCCATTTTTCAACTGCCTGCAGTAAAACTGCTTGAAGCGTTTGCTCACTATGTGAACACAGCCAAGGAGACGCTTTCTCCATTCACTGACAGCAGTATCGATAAAGTTCTGCTTCAGACCAATCCAGGCTGTACCAGTCGCTTCTTGACTTCACAAACATTCCTAAATTTTATCTGGTAGACACACTGCTGCACGACAGTCAAACCTTGCAATGGACCTGCTGTTGGGGCCCACAGATTAGGATAGATGGAATTTATTGACGTTTTTTGAATTCATTTTAACACGTATTATGCTTGGTCTGCTTTCCCCCGGGTAGTGCAAAAGCAGACGTTGGGTGAGGTGGAAACTAAAACACTTCTTTAATAGCCAATTGTGTCTGAAATATTTCTGCCAAAAATTATTAAAATCTGCTGATCTTTCTTCAAGTTACGATCGATAATGTCGAGGATGTTTTTTCAGGTTTTCTGTTTATTTCAACACATATTTTGCTTGATCTGCTTACCCTAGGTAGTGCAGAAGCATACATTGGGTGACGTGAGAAACTGATCGGTCATTTGGCAGCAAGTTGTGTCAGGAATATTCTTACCAAAAATTATAAAAATCTGATAATTGGTTTTCAAGTTGCAGTCAAAAATGTCGGGGATGTTTTTTTGAGACACACTACACGAAGTATTGTGAGTTACTTAATTATCATTATTAAATTATTAGGTATAAGTTTAAGGCTAGGACTAGTTTTAAAGGTTACTGGTAAGCCTATACTACCACGTGCCGGTGGTACTACGGCATATAGGGGCGCATCCTCTGGCGGGCCAATGGTCGAAGCCCTTCACGGGGCGACTCTGAAGGGTTGTGCTGAATAATGCAAAATAAGTCACCGCGGATTAACAGTACCCAGTAGCTACTTCTGGTCATGTGTGGTGAGTGGCTTCGCTGTTAATGCCATGTCTCGGAGTTGGGTGAAGCATTGGAGAGGCTCTTGCGGGGATGATGGGTTAGACTAGGATTTCCAATAGATACTAAATTCATTGCAGTTCGGGACTACGGTTTTCCTGTCAGGCTTGTAAACCCTGTGGGGGATTTCCTTTGCCCCATTTGGCTCTGGGGCATGGCAGGGTGGTGTAGCTACACTGCTCATGTGGTTGGTCTGCAGATAGGTTGGGCTGCCTGCCAGGTGGATTTCCTGTCAGGACTGTGAAATTCTTTCATGAGCCCCACGCCCCCAGAGTATAAAGATGTAGTCATATGAGCGAGAATTGTTGTGCTCTTTGCTATTCCCACCATGACTTTCAGTACGTAGTACTTGCTGAGAAACTTCTGGGGATGGCTTATGGGCCCACATGGTGGTCTAAGCCTATGGGGCGATACTGGCTGCCCTGCCCCACCTTGGAATGTTGGAAGCTTATACTAAAATGCACAAATAGTAAGTTGCCAACCAGTCCGCAATGGGTTACTTTGAAAACACACTGTGGCTGCACTCTTTTGCACAATCATACACACAACAGAATGTGTGTGAGTGAGTAGGGTTTAACATCAAGCCCGACACAGTATAGGTCATTTTGGGGACAACCTTTGCAGGCAAAATTGCACACACAGGGTGTGGCAAAAAAATGGACCCCTAAAGTTTTTCACCGTTTTCTCAGCAACCGTTTGGGATTTGAATATGAAATTTTACAGCTTTATTTAGTGAAACCTTCTACATCCAATTGTTAAGTAAAATGTGATTTTGTTGAAAAACGACAAAGTTATGGTCTTTTTGAACATGATCGCCTACCGATTTTTCAGCATTAAAAAATGTTCAAGCTAAAAATGCTATTTAATTTTCAAAAACTGGTTTCTCGTTACTGCCGATGACGTCACAGTGACGTTAGATAAACAGTCATTTATATTGTTTATATTAGGGTTGTTAAACGAAGTTCGGATTTGCGAACTTCGAATTTCAAGTTTGAATTTGTATTCGTTTTTCAGCCCTTCGATATTCGAATCCAAGCATCACTAATTAGACGCAAATGGTTTTGCCTTGAAAGTGGAGCACTGTTACTTCAGCGGGGCACTGTGTGACGACTTCTTGGTTTTCTGCGGGCCGTCAATTCAAGCGACGCCCGCCGCGTGTTTGCTTACCCCTTCCCTCCTCTCCCTGCATACCCCAAGTACCCCAAGGAGACCTTTAATTCTAGCTATTATCGAGTAGTCCATGGCATACCCCCACAGCGTTCAATTACTCTCCGTCTTGCACTGTGCCCCTGACAAGCTATCAAAGTGACAAATCTTGGTGGCTCAGACACAGAGCAGACATCAGTGGACGGCAATAGAGCATGACATGGTTTGACGTCTTGGCTGATTGCACTGTCGATAGACTGCTTCCTGGCGTGCGTGCTGTGACCTTCGTCTCGCCCCACAGTGCAGACATCAAACGCAAATTGCTTAAGCTTCTCAAGTTCTCAACAAATATATAAACGAAGTTCGAATTTAATCCGAATTTTAGAGGTCTTTAATTCAAAATTGGAAATAACGAATTTAACATCCCTAGTTTATATATTATCACTAAATTATTTTTCATTTAAAGCAATCACCGGCTGCCCACTGGATTCATCTTCCAGCAGGACGGCGCGTCATCACACAGTGCACAACGCCGCACAGTGCACAGAACTGGCTGCGGGCCAGCTGTCCAGATATCATCAAAAAAGGCCAATGGCCTCTAAATTCGCCCAATATAAACCCAATGCACGTATAGGGTGCAATGTTGGAGACTTACCGCAAGCTTAAAACAAAGCCGAAAACAAGCGCTGAACTCAAGGAAGCATTTCAGGTTATTTGGGACAACCTGCCATAGGGACTGATCGACAAGGCTGTAAAAAATTTCTCACATAAGGCGACTGGAGGCTGGTGTTATAACTTGGAGCTGACGGTGAACACTTCGAACATTCGCAGTGACAATGGAATTCTGACATTTGATCATTGTTTAACTGTGTTGTTCAACGATGTTATTAAATTGGTGTTGTAGCCGAAACATTTTTGAATGCTGAAAAACTGGTAGGCAGTTATGTTTTGGCTAGAGCAATTTTGACTACCAAGTACTCTGGTAGGCTGCTATTTCAGTTGAAAAACATGTCAACATTTACTACGAAAAGCCTGATGTCAAATGAACCACCCAAGTTGTACATCCTTAGATAACCTACAATCAACCGTGCACAGGAATGAAAATTAGGCCTAATTGCGACTTCAGTGGATAGACCGTGCGCTCGCACGGTCAATAACACGAATTATAGCTTTTTCACCCCTTTGCTATTTCACCCCCTGGCTTGTTCGCCCCTGGCTCTTTTGCCTCCTGGCTGATTCGCCCCCTGACAGGTTCGCCCTCTGGCAGATTCCCCCCTACCCTGGATAATGCACCCCCTACCATTCCCCGTTGAATATACTGGTGATCCGTTATTAAGGCTTGTGTTTCAATTTACAAAAAGGCAGCAAGTGTATCGCCACGCCACTGATTAATAGTTACTTTGAACAATTAACATCATACGTGACAAAAAACTGCATAATAAGCGATCAGAGCTCACCAAGTCAGTCATCTTTGGTTTCATTGCAGCAGCACAACTATTACATATAGCCTATACCTAGAACAGCCTATAGTGCGTAGTAAAAAGCAAACGGTGTCTCTGACTCTCTGTATAATAAAATAAATGATTTTATTTCATAATTAAGCAGAGCATTAAACATTCACACAATCATTTATTCTCATCATCATGCTTAGACCGTCTAGGTCTGTAGACAAATATTATGTACAAACCTCGACATCAAATTACCTTTATTCAACGGGGGCAAATCGTCTAAGGTGAGGGGGATAATCAGCCAAAGGGCAAACAAGAAAGAGAGCGAATGCACGAGGGGGCGAATAAGCCGGCTATGGGTAATAAGCAGATGTGCGGATCTGCAGATGTGTGGATGTGGCAACGAGTAAAAAGCAGATAAAATCTGCGGATGCTAAGTGTGGATGTGTGGGTAAAAGACGGATGTGCGGATAACAGTTGTCACGTACATTACCAGTCATAAAGTTGAACATTGAGTTTTTAAACCATCTGTTCCATAATTAACTGCTCAGCGGACACTTTATAGGTGGCAATCATTTGAAGTCTGCCGCTATGAAATTTTGTCACAGTTCACACTCTGCATAGGCCTAGAAAGTAGCCTAATTCCTGATCGCGAATTCGTTTTGGCATTTACTCAGAAAACAATGGTTTGCTTTGTCATCTGACGATGACAATAAGCAGTAGGCCTAATGCATGAGGAAGCAGACCATGCAACGCTTGACAATGACTCACAAAAACGATAGGGGGACAACGACATATGATGACGACGACATACGAGGACGCGCGTCAAAGCAAAACAACGACATAGGCCTACACTGACGTCACGTGATGACGAACGACAACAGATGACAACAACGATGTCTACAAAGTCCAGCAGGAAGTCACTATTGTAAACCCAGATCTGCCAACTTACAATTTTAACTTAAATGATATGCAAAGTACGGTAATTTCAATAACGTGCCACGGTGCCTGTCACACAGCATGGCGCCCAAACGTCCGGCGCCCAAAGCTAAAAGACCCCAAATTAATACACGGTTACACACCATGCACTTATTGGTACAAAGGCGTGGCAGAGTACGATGGGTAAAATGCGGATGTTCTCACATGTGATACATTAGCATTGATTGCAGCGTTCGAAGGCAGCGTTGATGTAGCATCAATAGCGAATACAGGGTGCGGCAGAAAAAAGTAGCCCCCTAAAGTTTTTCGCTGTTTTCTCAGCAACCGCTTGGAATTTTAATTTGAAATTTTACGTATTTATTTAACAAAACCTTTTACATCTAACTGCCAAGTAAAATGTAATTCTGTTAAAAAGCGACGAAGTTACAGACTTTTTAACATAACCGCCTACCAATTTTTTAGCATTCAAAAATGTTCTGGCTACAACACCAGTTTAATAACATCGTTGAAACAACACAGTTAAATTATGATCAGATGCCAGAATTTCATTGTCATTGCAAATGTTCGAAGTGTTCACTGCCAGCTCCAAGCTACAACACCAGCCTCCAGTCGCCTTATTTGAGAAATCTTTTACAGCCTTGACAATCAGTCCCTGTGGCAGGTTACCCCAGATAACCTGAAGCGCTTCTTTAAGTTCAGCTCTTGTTTTCGGCTTTGTTTCAAGCTTGCGGTAAGCTTCCAACATTGCACATCATACGAGATAGTCCATTGGGTTTATATTTGATGAATTTGGAGGCCACTGGTCTTTTGTGATGAAATCTGGACAGCTGGCCCGCAGCCAGTTCTGTGTGCTGCGTGGCATTGCGAGCTGTGTGTGCTGGCGCGCCGTCCTGCTAGAAGATGAATCCGGTGAGCAGCGGACGATTGCTTTAAAAGAACGATAGTTTAGTGATAATTTATAAACAATATAAATCGCCGTTTATCAAAACGTCACTGTGACGTCATCGACAGTAACGTGTAACCAGTTTTTGAAAATTAAATAGCATTTTTATCTTGAACATTTTTGAATGCCGAAAAATCGGTAAGCGGTCATGTTGAAAAGTCTATAACTTTGTCGTTTTCCAGCAGAATCATATTTTACTTGGCAGTTAGATGTAACAGGTTTCCGCAAATAAAAGTGTAAAATTTCAAATTAAAATTCCCAGTGGTCGCTGAGAAAACAGTGAAAAACTTTATGGGGTTACTTTTTTTGCCGCACCCTGTAGAAAGCGGCATTAACCCTATAGCGTTTAAACGCTAGCGTTGATTATAGACGCTATAGCGTTTAAACGCTAGCGTTCATGTAGCGTTGACGAGCGCATGGAACAAAAGCTTCAGTGACCTTGTGTACATAGAGAAAGCAGCATTAACGCTATAGACGCTGTAGCGTTTAAACGCTAGCGTTGATTATAGAAGCTATAGCGTTTAAACGCTAGCGAATTGATGTAGCGTTGATGAGCGCATGGAACAAGAGATTCAGTGACCTCGTGTACATAGAGAAAGCGGCATTAACGCTATGGACGCTGTAGCGTTTAAACGCTAGCGTTGATTATAGACGCTATAGCGTTTAAACGCTAGCAAATTGATGTAGCGTTGATGTAGCGTCAATAGCAAATAGAAAGCGGCATTAACGCTATAGACGCTATGGCGTTTAAACGCTAGCGTGTCATGTAGCGTTGATGTAGCGTCAATAGCGCATGGAGCAAGTGATTCAGTAACCTCGTGGAAATGGCTTATTCTCCGCGACCGGAAGTTGGACCGTCAGTCGCTGTTGCTGTGAGAAGGCCGTACTCTCGGCCTATTTGCAGCATGCCACCGACGTCTCGCTATCTACATCCAGTAATCACTAGTTGCATGTTAAAATTCATTGAAGCTTAAATCGCCAGTTAACTAAACTGCATTAAAATTATTTCGAATCGAATCGCATTTGTTACCAACTGAATCACACATATTCAACAGTCAGTGAAATTGACACCTTAAATTGCGAAATCACTCAATCTGCTGAAGTACTTTTATACTACACTGGATTTGCCAGGCAATTAAAACGTAATTACAGTACTGTTTTAAAACTGAAATGTTGTATTATGCGTGAGAGCTAGCAGAGCGCGTATTAGCTGTGGTAATTCCGTTTTGGTGTCTGTCTGTCCGTCACAACTCAGTACCGATTGGAGCCCAGGTGAGATAGAGACTTCGGTTTTTCACCATATCATAGCCTAGAGTCCCCTAGTATTTCGGGACAAAATTTCATGTCACTGGGTGCAGGGGGTCCCCACGAACGAGGAGGAGAAATAGGGCACCCCCTAAAAGGCGTTATTCTACGATTTCTACCGTTAATGCCGCTTTCTCTATGTACACGAGGTCACTGAATCTCTCGTTCCATGCGCTCGTCAACGCTACATGAACGCTAGCGTTTAAACGCTATAGCGTCTATAATCAACGCTAGCGTTTAAACGCTACAGCGTCTATAGCGTTAATGCCGCTTTCTATTTGCTATTGACGCTACATCAACGCTGCCTTCGAACGCTGCAATCAACGCTAATATATCACACCTGATGTTCTCCACATCGACATCCGTCTTTTATCCGTTCCCACATCCGCAGATCCGCACATTCGCCTTTTACCATCGTGCAAACGAGCCAGAGGCGAACCGGCAAAGAGGCGAAAAAGCTAGACACCAACAACACCATGCATAGCCAAAAGTGAAAAGATGCCCCCGTAAAAATTCACAAAAAATAAGTAGTCGATTATCGCTATCTGCGGTGAATTTTCACGGCAAACATAATCTTCGGGTAGCAAATGAACAAAAAAATCGTCCTTACAGCAAACCGTGAAAGAAAACGTAGTACACTGAAGCAGCGGTAACAGCGTCCGATTCCTCACTTAGGGACAATGAAACGTTGAGCAAAATTCACGGCAATACACTCAAATAAAACGACAAAACTGTGCCAAAAAATGACAAGAGAACATCACATAATTGGTCACATAAAGCAAAATCAAAATGATACGCTAATCAACTATTTCTCATCAATATTTTCAAAACAACACATTGATCACGTGCCATCAAAGTCGCGTTTCATTGGCCAGTTACCATAGTGTCGTATTTTGTGATTAATTCCATAGAGAATGTCCACGCCCAGTATCTTGAAGTGAAAATGGGTCAATATGTGTCGTTTTGATATCGATATCGTCCATTCGTCAGGGCCTACTACATAGGGTAAAGTGGAGGCAAACTGCCTCCACTTTGAGTCAGGGGGTGGAGATTTGCACGTTCCAGAGGCGGCACAAAGTGGCCTGTGCAACGCATCTTGTATATGATTTGCATGTTAGTGTAAACTAGAAAAGTGATTCAAGTAAAATGATTTATCCCAGTACGGTACCCCTGCAAGAAGTGGTCATTTTCACTTACCGCGCCCCAATGTTCGATTTGCCGGAGGGGGTTGGGGGGGTTAACACCCCCATTGCAGGAGGACGACCTCTCCACTAGAACTTGTCTGGAGGGTCGGCTTTGATCCCCCAGAAGGGTTTCAGGAGCAACTGGACAAAACGTGGGGTACAAAAAAAATTTTCGCTTCGCTCGCAGATTATTTGTGTCCCAACGTAAGTATATATATATATAACGACTCGAGTGCTGCGCATATTTTCAGCTGAAATGGTCATAGGTCAGTGCCAGTTAATAACCTGTAAAGTGTAATTCTCTGAACGCTAGGTACTGTACAGTCGCAAACGAAGCATCCAACATGTTTTACTTTTGTATTCGATATTACTCCCCGAAGGGAGTGGGCCGATCCCGGAGGTACTGCAATACCGGGCCAACCCGTGGGGAAGTCGGAGCAAGCTTCTGCATCTTCCCCCAGTTACAAAAATCAGTTTAATATCGATGTCCCCCGATGGGGGACGTATCAGATATTAAGCTGATAAGAACAGATACTACACTTTGATCTTAGCCAAAAGGCCGAGAAGCGATGTCCAGTAATTTCTAGACCTTCCATTCCTATCCATAAATGTCACTTAAGAATGGGTGTTTTGCAGGTAAATTGTCATGTATAACACAAACATTTGATAATAACAACATTTAACCAGTTTTAAAATTAAATAATATTTAGTACGTACCATATTTATGCACATTTGCAAAAAATATGCGTATACCTAATTGATAAATCGTTGCAAAGTCGTTGCACTGTATCTGCCATGATTCGCTAGGTGGCAGCTCTGTTACATCAGGGCCGGATTACCGCGTGGGCCAATTACTATGCCATGGCATAGGGCCCCGCGCGGGTAGAGTGGAGTTTACTGGGCGCCATAGGAATACATTGCGCCTATTATTTCACATATATACCGTATAACTACCAATAGGGTTAGGTGTAGGGTTAGGGTTAGGGTTTAGAGTTAGGGTTAGGTGTATTCCTATGGCGCCCAGTAAACTCCACTCGTCCCCCCGCGCTTTTTAAAGGCCCGCGCTGAGCAAAGAAAAAAACGTTGAGAAAATTTACAACACACACACACGCACGCAAACGTGGCAAGAAAAAAACGTTAAAAAACTTTTACGTTTATGATTAGGCCTAGGCCTATATATGTGCTTTGACTTGATACAAAATTACAAATCTGTCTGTTTGACGGTCACTATGGCTGTATATCAATCAATCAATCAATCAGTCAAGTTTATTTCAGACAGAAACCATATATTTGCATGATGCATGGTTTAATTTTGTACTGTAGCCTATGTGTATTGGCCCTTCAAAATGTTTAGGCCTAACTAGTCAGCTGACTTGACTTGACTTGATGTATTTGGAGTCACCAGGGAATACCTAGTTATGTCTTGATATTGCCTTACTGGTAGCCTGGCCAATGTTCCGTCAGTGAGCCTGTGAAGTGTTCCCATGGTTACTACTGGTTTGGCTCACTGTTGTCTGTGTGGACTCATAAATACATCTTTTTTGACTGTTTACATGCAGACAGTTTTTGAAATTGTTGCGACACCGTTTCCCCATGCTTCGAGGCTCGATTTTATACATTTTCGATTAAAATGTCCTGCTCCCATGAGTCAATTTTTAAAAATTTTGGTCAATTAATTTAGGCCTACAGGAAAATGGTGCCAACAGATGTCAGATTTTAAGGCTAAAATACACCAAATTCAATTTCCGCTTCAACTTCGCCCCAGACCCCGCTGGGGGAGCTCGCAGGTGTATACGCTGCAAATTTCTGCACAGGCAAAAATTCAACTGTAGGTCTATTGACCGTACCTGCATGCCTGCTGCTACGCACATAATAACTAGGTAGAGAGACCGGAAAAAATCCGCACCACACGCCGCAAACCATGTGTAAAAACCCGTGGAATATGAAAATTACGGCGTCGATTTAGTCAAGAAAAATCCTCGATCACTGTCATTTGCCATACTTTGACGTACGTAGCCCACTGTCAACTGCCAAACTGTAAAAAGGTGCTTATGTGGTTATCAGAGTTTCTATCGACGATAACTTTGATTTGTTGACAAAAAGCCTAGGCCTACGTACGAACCTGTTGGTGAGTTTTGTCAGTTATACTTCTGTGCATTATACATCTGTCAAAATCCGTAATTTCAGCGAGACCACAACGCCGTCGAATGTCGTCGACTTACGTGCGTCAAATTTCCATGGCGTCGAAGTCGTCGACCGTAGCGGACCGATCGTTAGAGTTTAAGGCTTAATAAGCGTTAAGCCTTAATAAGCAAGCTTGCATGCAAATTTTAATGTTTTAAAGATCTTATTTCGTATTCAATAGTAATTAGCTAATTAATTTGTCGGTTAAGCTATCTCCACCACGTATAGGTTTTAGTTTATCTATGGGTTTTATGTTTTATTAGTATAGGATATTTTTGAGATCTATTTTATTTTATTTTATATTTTCTTTATTTTATATTACTTTTGTGTTTGTGTTTTTAGGTGATCCAGCCAGCTTCGCTCAGCTAGTTCTCTGCCGCTACCTACGAGTTTAATTGTAGTTCTAATCTAGTTATTTCTAGGAAGATTTAAGGCTATTTCTTTCCTACTCCAGTGTTTGATCTAGTAGCTTGCTCATCTTCGTCCTCCCTGGCAGTTTCACCAGTCCGTCATCTGTCTATCACTCTACCTGACGTTACTGTGATTTTTTCTATCTAGGATAAGTCTGACTTGTTTCTGTTCTATTTTGTTTCCTGTTCAAAGTTATTTGTTGCTTTATTTTAGCTCTGGGGCGAACTAGAGCCGGTCGGCCTCCTACTGGGTCGTCCCAGAATTCCTATAACTATGAAGTGAGAACAAAAACGTTTCTGAAACTTTCAATCCATTGTATTCAATTTCTTTAGAAAACCAATCAAATTCAAACCAAAAGTGTGTACGCTTAACCTACCACTAATATAAGAACTGTGTCGACAGCGCGCAAGCCAATCGGTCTGCTACAATCGCAATCGCTACTGCCGACAACCGTCGACTGCAGCCGCTGCTACGACCACGCTCGCGACTACACTATGCTTGCGACTGCTGAAAGTAGGTCGCCACAGTTCTTTTATAC
>Ga0209367_1009178_pt1 | contig 13455 bp, 8 predicted proteins | sample WorMetLIZISLAND2_FD_187412 | JGI IMG/M metagenome (GOLD analysis project Ga0209367, IMG submission 187412) | Marine gutless worms symbiont microbial communities from Max Planck institute for Marine Microbiology, Germany - Olavius geniculatus... ... | reverse complement strand
GGGTCAGGGGGGCGAAGCCCCCCTGAAGCCGAAACACTTCTTGCTTTTGAACGTTGAATAGAAGCCGCAAATTCGCCCATTTTTGGCTGAAATTTGCTGGAAAACGGCAAAAAACGCACCTTTTCATATAAAGTCGCCTGTAAAAAATTTTCATAGTCGAGCCAAAGGGGGGGCCATCGCACCGTGCCCCCCTAAATACGCCACTGCGTTGAATGTAATCGTTTTGTTGCTACAGCCGTAGACTGGACTTTGTTCTTATAAAAGAAAGTGTCCGCTAACGAGTATACACTTATTTTTTTACCTGTCGACACGTTAGCAAAGGCACCTGTTAAGAAGACGTTACATATTGATGTCGGTCGGTCATTCGGGGCACCTTAAGAAATCGCCTCGCTTGCGGCACTTGAGGACTGCGAACGGCGAACGCCATTCTTCGCGTTTTATGTCAGTCACGTTAAATAGATCGGGCCGGTGGCAGCGCCGAGTTTTTTCCCCGCAAAGCAGCGTCTTTGATATTGCGGCAGAGGGACCGACGTGAGTCGAGAACGTGTGCGGTGCCCGGTGGCTACATGAAATTATACGACGTCGTGTAGGCTATTGTAGGGCCTATACAGACGTTACCGAACACGCACATTATCTAATGGACGACTGGCGTCACTAAACTGTCGTCGGCGTATTCATAAGCGTCTTACAACCCGGTTATTATATATACGCGCACGCTTATAAAACGCTTTAGTGGGTCTACGTGTCAGTCGGATATTTCTCAGACCTCTTCACATTGTTTTGCACATTTTGTAACGCAAAGTAAACATAAGGGACCGTGTTCGTTGTAAGTCAATATTTTTGTGTTCACATTTGTTGCTCAGGATTGCAATAAATTAATGAATCGACTAACCGTATTTTCCAACGGATCTAAGAGATATTTTGTGCCTTTTAAGAGGCAAGTGCTTTTTTGCTATACGCACTGACTCTATGACCGGCAGCCGGTCAAATAGCTTGTAGGCTATCTGACTGGTCAAAACGAAAAATCGCAGTCGCCACCTAGCGAATGACATTGAATATAGTCTACCCGTTACTGACTAGAATTCGAGTAAATATTATGGTGAAGGGTTTAAAGCTTAGAATTAGGGTTAAGGTTAGGGTTAGAATTTGGGTTAGGGTTAGCGTTTTTAAAAGATTTATGTGACAATAATGAACACCTAAAGTTAGCGTACAATGTGGGTGGTAAGTTAGAGGTTCCTGCAGGCAAGCACAGCACAAGACTTGCCGACTGGTAGGTAATCCGTGATCCAGTACTTGCTACGTTTGAAGTCGTCAGTTGCTCGGCTGCCGCCGTCTTTGCGTACCGCCGCAGGGACACGGTCTTAGCCGGGACCTATTCAGTGCTTGTATGCACCGGCTAAAGCTGTTCAAGATGGTTCCCGGTCAAACATCCGTCCCTGTGAGAGCGCGTTTGACCAGTGACAGAATTTGACCATATATATCCTGTAGGATATTTGACCGGCTACCGGTCAAATATCCTGTGCCTTTGCTATATGCATGCAGGCGTCCAGGTGTTGGCTATTTATAAATACACATCAGAGTGCCAGCGGTGGTTTTTAAAAACGGCCACACGTCGGGAAGATCGAGCTGCCTCTGAATGATTTTTGTCGAGTCGAGCTTGCCAGCAGACAGTTCGCTATCTATCTGGCACTATGAGTTACGACGACCGGCTAGTTGGGGCGTTAATAATAATTATTGGTCGTGAGTACGCGCCATGAAGCAGCCAAACAACATCTGCAGCTCGTTCTTGCTGCGAGGATGCACGAAGCGTGCTTTCTCGGTTTAACAGACGGAAGAAGCTCTGCCCTCCAGCGCTGTCATGGATGTCCGGACATAACACCCCAGGAAAGAATAAATGCAAGTCTTGGTATTCGATAATCCGAAAGTTCAATTGTCCGAAAGTTTTTAGGTTCCTATACATTCCCTCAGACGTCGACTAAATGTTCACATTTTCTCTGAACTCTCGGCTGTTTCTAGGGTTAAGGTTAGGGTTAGGGATCAGGGTTAGGGTTAATATCAAATGCGTCTTTTAGTCTACGCTTTCGGACTGTCAAACGATCAGGTTATCGACACACAGTGCGCATTATGAAGGCACGAACATCGCAGAATGATGCCGGTCAGTTGAAGAAGGGACGATTTGTGTCATCGGAGGTTCTGTTTTATGGAGAGATGTTGTCCTCCGTTGTCGGTAAAGGGGTTTTGACTTGGGGGTTGTTTCTGGGGGAGGGGGTTATGCTCTGTCTTCGGTACGATGACATGATTGATATATTTTGCGACAAACAAATGTGGACATTGTCGACAGATTCGACGTTGCCGTAGTTACAGCACGTAAAGCGAACGAGAACATTAACAAAATATTTCGCAAACGTTTTGAGTTATATTTTGTGGGCTACACATAACCACGGTATAATTACTCCCTGTATAACGTGCGCTATCGTGCTAGAAATATTTAAAACAGTTTTGCAACTGTTTTAACGTACAGCAGTTTGCAAAATGTTTTGGTCATGCATTCACGTAAAATAAAACTTTCAAAATTAGCAAAACTTTTTTTTTGTTTTACATGTAACCGCGTCTTAGTGTTGGTAAACGCGAAAATGCTAGTTTGTTAAAATTTCTGGTTTGCTGCAGGCGTAGAAAAAAGAAAAATTTGCATCACGTTGTTGTAATATACGAGGCACTAAACAGAATTTGACTGCGTGTTTCCGTACTAAGCTGAGTCGTGCGTAACCTTGAGATTATTGTGAAATGACCTTAACAAACAATTTCGCTACAGAGGTGAGCTGATCAGTAAGCTTATACCCCGTTTACACGATCAAGCAAACATCGAGCAATCATCGAGCAAACATTCAGCAAATGCATTCAAAATACACGTGCACGACGTGTGCTCTAATTGCCCGATGTTTGATGATTGCTTGATCATGTAAACGGGGTATTAGTGTTTTTTGGTCAAGGCAATGTCTGCGGTCGTGGCGTAGGCCTAGTTTCATCTAGATTTGTCAGAGGGCGGTACCAGTATAATAATGCGACACTGCCTTTGTTTCTCTTCACAGAATTATTTCCTGACTGCCTCTTGGACCGTAACCCTCTACAGCCCAAATTCCATTACGCCGACTTTGCGACAGAGACCGCGACAAGTTTCCGACAAAGTCGCGGACTTGTCGCAGACACAAATCATGAAAGTCTGTGACACAAATCACGTCGCCGACTTTTATGATTTGTGTCGGCGACTTTCACCGAAAATTCATGATTTCATGACTTGTCACCGTTTGTGTCCACGACTTTCCCCGCGGGGAAGTTTCGGTGAAAGTCGGCGTAATGAAATTTGGGCTTACACATAGTTAACGTAGCAGTAGTCATTGGCGTCCCCATAAATTTCGGCCTGTCGGAAAAAATTCTTCCTTCGGCAAAATTATCTTCTAAGAATTAAAAATTCTTACCAGAAAATTTCCAAATTTGGGGTAAGGAATTTAGGTGCAAAGTTAAAATTTTGAGTGCCCGAAATCTCCTGTCTGTCGGGAAAAGTCTAACTTCCTGTTTCACCTCAACTTTTTTTAACCGACGACGACGTTGGAATTCGACATTACTCATTTGAGTTGAAGGAGGGTTTTGAAGGTTGGGATTGTTGGATTGATTGATCTATTTATGTCGTGTGGTGTGTGTGACAGACATGTCGGCCGTAGTGAACCTGACATCGATCATTACGCCTCTACCTCCACCACCCTCGCCGCTCGTGCCAGCCGCTATTCCGTCGTTCATTCCACCGCTCGCAGCCACGTGGTCGACGTCATCAACCATGTTGCCCTCTGCAGCGGATCCTCGCTCGTCGTGGTCCACTGAGAGGGACTGGACTCCACTGTGGCGAGACGATGATGACGCACCGTTCCGCTCCGACCGACTACGAGCCAGACATCGTCTGATTCGGTAGGCCTACGTTATTATTATTAATTATTAGATATAAGTGAAAGTCTTCTACTTGCTATAGCGCTTCTCACATGAGTCAGACCCGTGACCAAAAGCACTCCACAATCTCAGACGTATCTGCTGATTGGCATGAGCTAATGATGCCGCAGCCCACTATGCGGCCATCCATTGCCCGCGTCGGCGAACAATTGGACTCGCGGTTTGCAGTTAGCAGACATACCACCGCCCCAATCAGCCACACTAGACCTTCACCCAGTAGTCCGTAAGCTGGTACTCATTTCCCGTCCCACGGAGGGTAGGAAGCTGAGTTGATCTGAGTACACACTAAGTTAGCAACTTTTTTAAGGTTGCTTGCAAATGGCTTGTGGTGAGAATCAAAACGAAACCTGAAAGTTACGAATCGACACCAACCACTAGACCTGTAGACCACGTGCTCCTATACACAGGCACGTAGGTGGGAACAACTTACCCCGAGTTGTTACTTCGTAGCGGAATGGCTAGGAGTCGAACCAGCGACCTCTAAGTCACGAATCCAACGCCCTAACCATTGAGCCACGAGTCATCTCTCGACGCTAATAATACTATTTGCTTTTTTCTGACGGGAATCGACTGGGAAAAGAATGGCATGAAATTATTGGGAAAACTTACAAAACGTGAAAAATTTCTTGAAACCGAAAAGTATGGCGATACAGTTTCTTAGCACTTCGTGCTTTTCTTACACGCATAGCATGTCTTGTCTTCACAGCTTGTGCGGTATAGCAACATGCTGTTGTATAAGCGATGTGCCTTGTCAATTGGAGCGAGAGGCGAAATTTCGACCCCCTACCCCACAGCTCCGACATTTTTATGTATTACTTAAGTACTTTAACGAACGGGCGGCGCACTGCCACAGCACATACGGTCTGCAAGTACACTGTAGAGGGCCGTATATTAGTGTAAGTAGGTCAGTAGGCCTATGTTACGGTCATCACCAAGGTCCTGACGGTTGTAGGTCTAGAGCACAAAACGTTTACACGTGCTAGGCTCACATTTCATTTCAACAGCCCAACGCAGACGTACTTCTGCGGTTCGCAAATATGTGCGGTAAGACGTAATAAAACAAGCGCTTATAAACTAGAAGGCGGTCGTATAAGAGTGCATAAACCTATTTGCGCCAAGTGAATTTTTACAAAATAGTAATTTAGAAGCATTTTTTCTGTGACACTTTGTTAGTTGACAGTAAAATAATAATAGGCGTAAGTCTACAAAACTGTGTGTCAAATTTGAAGCCTGTAGCTATGACCGTTCTTGGAGCTATCAGCATTTAACGTTCTCGCACACTTCCGAAGAAATCAGTTTCTCCTCCATTCATTTCGTTCAGCAGTTCAGCTGAATTATCCTTTATATGTTTTAGGCCTGTTTTTCACTTTAAATTGTATTGTATTGTATCGTATCGTATACGGTGTGCTTGCGTTGCAGACACGGCGGAGGTCGTCGGTTGCGAGGTGGGCTGGTTGATCGACGCCGAGAGATGGAACGTCGACGTCGGCGTCACCGGCGAGTGCGTCACAGTGACGACGGTAAAAAGCGACGGCGCAGTCTCAACATCGCCGACCCGAATAACGAGAAGTTCGCACGACTGTACAGCCACAGGAGCAACTCGGTCATCGAGATCACGCCTGACGGCCACGTGCGGACGACCACCAACAAGACTTCGATCTTCTGTAGGCTACGTTCAGTTCGCCCGTCGTTTATTGACACGCTACAGCTATGCTATAGGCGTTTATGGCACGATTGTCGTCTGTCGTCTGTCCGTCTGTAACGGATGTACCCTGGTTAACGGGTAAGTCGTAGGGGAAAATTTTACACGAATAATTAGCAACAATAATACATAGGCATGCAAAATCCTAGTGCAAGAGAAACAAATTCAAATGTGGGGTTGAATAGACAGGGTAGGAAAAATGTGCGTTTTCAATGGAAAACTGGCCATATCTCGGAAACGGTGAGAGATCCAGTTCGCCCGTCGTTACTATTAATCACTAATAGGAAGTGGAATACGCTTTTTTAGGTAAGATAAAAAAATTATCGATCTTGGATGACCTTGAAGCTTCTACTGTAACACCAACTGTATAAGCGTCTTCCCTACCGACAGGTGGGCTTTTTTGTTCTATGTTTTGTTAGTTTGTCTTTTTCAAATCTTTAGTCACCGCACTGTGATAGCAACACAGTCGATAGAAAAAGAAAAACAAGTTAAAACCGTAGCTGGCTCAAGGCTAATACAACAAAGCACAAAAACCCATGTGACCTTGACCTCCGACTTATAACCTTGAAATTTTACAAGGTTCTAGACGTTGTCGAGCTACATGTTCGACGATTGTTCTTACTAAATTTCATCAAGCTAAGTGCAGCGGTTTATGGGTTATCGTGTTGACAGAGAAACATATAAAAACTTTGCAGCGATGCCGAAAAAAAATACCACTGAAATGTACAGAATTGCTGCCCCAAGAACAGATAGGTGTCTTTGCCAGTGACCTGGGGTAATTTTCCAGAATGGACCAGCTAACGCAAACTCGTTATAGCTGCGTCTCTGTAATCGGACATTTTTTGCCGTTCATTTTAGCTAAAATTTCAAGAATTGATACAGTGGATGATTTTTTTATGTATGTGTGCGTGCTATGCCGTACGTGCAGCGTTACTTCTGGTGACGCTCTGGTGTCACTTGAGAAACGACTGTCCGCTGCAGTTCAACGCGCCAGGCAGCTCTGTCGCTCCCAACATCACATCCAGCCGCAACTCGTCTGATTTCACTCACCTGCTCTTCTACTTCAAACACAGCGAGCGCTATCTTTGTATTGACCAGTCCGGGCACGTTTACAGCAGAAAACATGCATCGGTGAGTGAATATGTCGTCGTCATTTGCTTCAATTCTTTCGGAATCAAACAATCAAACAGTGCGGACGTGCATGCGGCCGTCTGCCGAGGGGTCTACAGCGCTGATAGCAAACTAGGCCTAACAGTTTCTGTTTTGCAGTCGGCGCTGAAGCCGCCTGACGCGCCTAAGTCGTTCAGCCGATATGTTACGACCTCGTGTGATTTCGCGCCTTTGAATTTCTGAACTGAAAATTTGCACACATATTACTCTTGCCCTTCATGAACGTTCGCGCAGATTTTGGTTTTGTAGGTCTTTTTCGAATTCGGAGTTCGTACGTGAAGGACGTAATACGAACAAGATGCGTATAGTGCCGCAGTGCGGCCAAGAATACTGAGCAAACTGAGCATTATGTTTTTGAAACTTCAGTTATTGAAGGCTGGCATCGTGCTGAGTTATGCTAGCAACATACAAAGTAAATTATAAATGCTGTTTTTTTCTTTTCTTTACAAAAGTTTAATCTGCCAAGTCGCACTGTGTTTTAATTTTTGACTTTTAATCTTGTGCGTTGTTGTTGCTAACACAGGACGAGCCGGCGTCGAATCTGACGGACTGCGTGCTAAAGCACAAAACAATCGCCGAGGAGTACGACGCGTTTCACAGCTACACTCACCCGAGACGATCCTTGTCGTCGCCGCACTGTCGAGGTCGTGGTCGTCGTAGCTCCGTCTCTTCGTCGTCGTCGTCGACTCTGTCTGGAACTAGCGGCTCTCTGTCGTTGTCCGAGCGTTGTCGAAGGCGTTGGTACCTCGGCGTGAATCGGCGCGGTCGAGTCCGCGTGGTCAAAACGGCGCGTCGTCCGCCGCCGACCAAGACGTTCTTCTACAAAGTCTGGTTTCACCGCAGACGCCCGCAGCCGACCGTGTTCCCCACGGGGCCGTGGATTCCCAACCTGTTCTCTTCCACTACGACTCCGAGTCCCAGCACGGCGGAAAGAACTTCGCGGAACGGCGGATCACGGAGGTGGAGGTCGAGGCCAGCGTTCCCGCTGCTGTCGTACGGTCGGCGTCGGAACGGGTCGCGGCGGCACCGGCGACCGTCGAGCGTCGAACTCCAGGCCACGCCGGAGACGTCGCACATCGACGAGGACGTCAGCGGCACCGGCACGAGATGCGGGTCAAACCTGCTGAGCAACTGCGTCGGACGCCGGCGGAACTCCAGTCACCGCGAGGGGTCGACGAGGTCGAGAAAAAGCGGGCGAGGTCGACGCCGGGGCAGCAGTTTGATGCGCGCCGTTTAGCTCCAGTAGTCAGTCAGCCATTTAGTCTGTTGTTCTATCAGTCGTTCTACCACGTCGTCAATGCCCGGCTGCCGTGCCACATTCAGAGTGGAGGACCTCGGTCTGCCTGTGTGGCTTCTATAGAGGCAAACTGCACCCATCACAGCTGGCTGGTGCACGCACAACCTGGATACCGATATCGATATAGTACCGTTATTACCGAGTACCGCGGTGTCGTCAGACAAGGTAGCAGCACGCACGCGGGTTTCCTTTCCTGGGTCACGTAGGCAATAGGTAGACCGTGTCTGTGTCACATGACTGCATGTGCCCGGCTGGAAGTAACGTCTCGGACTCTCGGCCTTCAAAGGTCACCTGCCAAGTGGGCGCGGCGGCGTCGCGTATAGTTCCACACAACGCTACAGAATCCATCCGGTGTTAACTCCTCGAGAGTCAACAACTCGAGCGATTATTACAGTGTTCTGTTCGGTTCGGTTTGGTTCGGTTTCCGACGTTCGTTTTCTTTCACGAAAACGCGGAGCATCACTGCACGACGCCAAAGAGTCGCGCTCGACGTTTCAACTATTAGCATCAGTATTTATTCATTCTTCGCTGTCGCTGTACATGATGAGCGCTTACTACGTCTTTGAATGTCAACTGACCCAGTTTGCTCATTCCACGCCGCTGAACTGACCTATTTCTGCGGCGGGTTATCGGATCCGCTTACTGTGTCATAGCGCAGTGTTTCGATTTTTTCGGTTTCGAAGACGCCTGTCGCCAGTTACTGCGTTTAGTATAGCATCACTTCTGTATGTCAATGTACGGTATTTGACCAGCGCATCACCGATGCTGTTTTTAGGCTTACGGAGTTACAGACGAAGCCTACTGCTGATCAAATCACGTCTGCGAAGTCAATAACTGCGATATGCCCACCTGTTCTCCCGCGAAAAGTGATGGATGGCCCGGCTATTATAACGAACGATATCATTTCATTTCCTCCATTTTGTTGTCAGTGCTCATTAAACAGCTGACGATTATAACATCTCTCTCTCTCTCTCTCTGCATTCGCTCTGTCTGTTTTTTTGTTCCCGCTGGCAATAGTTGGCGTGGTAAATTGCAGTAGTTTAGTTTTGCTGCTGCTGTTACAGTAGTTGTTTTTTGGTATTATTCGACCGACGCGATGTCGACAAAGACCACTGAGTCGCTGACCAGACAGGATGTAAATAGCGGTGATATTTAATTTTTTGCCGTTGATATAATATTGTGAATGTAAGTATATAAGTTTACGTTACGTGTCGTTTAGTGTGTGACAAAGTACGGGTGTATTGCTGGATGTACAGAACATGCAAACTAGTGCCGAGAAATGTAGAGCTGTAAATTTGCTCGCACATCGCAGGCAAATCCAGCCTCTTTTCGGGAAAAAAGCGGGGGTTATCCAAGTGAAAAAATGGAGATATGGAGAAAATCGCGGCGTCGCGGGGCCCAACGGATCTCCGGCAGAATTTTGCGGAATTTTTGTTTTAATTCGGTTGTGAATTGTGTATTTTGGAGCCGTTCTGGTTTGGCTAGCTGGGCAGATTTTGAGCGCAGTCTGAGGCCAGGAAAAGGCGGATAGTCATACCTTTGCCATTAATTAATAATCGTCTGCATTTGTATGCGATGGAGTGATTGTTATGTAAATTACACGCAAGTATTATCATACTTAGGCTTATCGTAATCATTGGCTACTTTGTTGACATAGCCTATACAGTGTGTTAATTAATATCGAAGCCACGTGGCTTCTTCGCGTAGTGAGAATACTTTTTGTACGGGGTAATTAGTTGACATTCAGCATTCTTTCACGCTATGAGTGTTGACTTTATACGTTTTATAGCTTCGACGATTTCACTGTAGTATTAGTACACCGTGGGCTATGAAAATTTTTTACTTCATAATTATTGTTTACAATAATATTATCTGCTTCTGTTTGCAAACAATGGAGACGTATCTAAAATTAAACATGGATTAATTTAAATGAGAAAATTAGTAGAAAAATTGTTTCACAAGGGTTTTGTATATGTAGGGCCTATTCGTTGTGATTGTAGTATTTTTTTTGAAAAATTATATCTTACAAGGTAGCGAAGTTATATTGTGGGCTATTAGTAATAATCATTTTCTTGCAAATTGTCTACAGACTGTGGCTTTGAAGTAATTTTTAAAAAACGGTCAATGTTTGGCGAAAATATGGAGAAAAAATACGTGACATTTTTTTGTGGCCGACGGTGTATTTGTCAGAAATGAAATTCTTGTAGCTTAATACCCATTATTTTTTCCCATTTTATCAGTGTATCACCGTGATTATTTATTGTTTAGTTTCTACTTGAACAGATCACTTTTGAGAGTTTTTCCAGAAAAGTCAAAAGTCTCCGTCTGGTGACGAATATTTGAGATCCTGAAAAAAGTTAAGACCAATATTCTTTCGTCAAAGAACGCAAATAGAAGTAGATAAACCATAGTTTTGGAATATTATAAATCGGATCTGATACGTTTATACATTATTGGTAAATCACTGTTTATGCTGTGAACATTCGTTTGCTGCACTGTGATCATATTTCAGCTAAAACGTAAACTAATTTTTACCTGTTAGTCGACGAGACGAATTTGTGTCGACATTTTTAAACGCTGATGCACATACCAAAATTGTTAGGATCTATATTTGGATTCTGTGCGAAATTAGCCCACATTTTGATACATTGTGGCCCGCAAAAGAAATGGTTGCCGTTGTATATTTTTTCCACGTGTTCCGATACAAACAGAGACGTGATTTCTGTAGTGCTGTAATGCAGCTGTATATGGAGCCTAGTAATGTACATCATTCTGACGACCGACTTTTCGTCAACTTTGTAGAATTGTAGCATACAGCTATAAAATAAACACTGCAACCTATGCTGTGCTCTCTGTAACCGATGTAATCTATAATAATGACTCCCATATAATAATGAATTCTTAGTCATTATTATACACCGTGTCCCAAAATTAGCGGCACCCCTGCACTAAAGTTAGTGTAAAATCGTTAATACTTGACAGATTTTTTTTACATAATTTACACCAATCATTGAGACAATCATTCTGAACTTGTCTTTAAAGTTTGAGCTTAAAGTGACCACTTTTTGGCTTTGACGCAAGCTTTTAGTCTACGGCGGGTACGCTGCTGCTTGATCCCTTTGTCAATAACAATGCATTGAACGTATCTTAATGTAAACAAACTCTGACGTCATAATGACGTTACACTGAGCACACACGGTAAGGTGCGTATATCACAATGGGTGTGATCGTAACTAATGTCAAGATAGTGCAGTGTACGATATTTCGTTGAAATCCATGAACTACAAACTTTAGTTCGAAACAGGGGTGCCGCTAATTTTGGGACACGGTGTATGTATAATTTACACTCCCCCATGCAGTCAATATTTATTCCTCTTCAGCCATGAACATTATACAGATTAAGCGAGAACATACACCGAATAAGCAGCAGCAACGATTTTTAAAGAAAAACCTTTTATTAGTTACACAAGCAGTTAATATTATACTAGGGGAGTGTAAACTATACATATAATAATGACTGGGGCAGTTATGTTTAGAGGGAGTCATTATTATACATTATACCGGTTCCCATTATAAGTATCCACAGACGATAAGCAAATTTGTTCATAGTAGATGCAATTCTAGGAAAGTGCCAGAGATCTTCTCCTTAGAAATTGGCCTGGCTCCCCTTCGTTTCACTAGCTACATTAGAATTATACGCCTACAAGAATAAGCCTACATAAGGCGCCAACTTGGCTGCTTTTTTGACAATTTCGTAGTTTTTCTTTTGTACAGCCAAACCAAATTAATATATTGTCGTTATCATTAGTTACAATTGATTGTCGCTAGAGAAATGCACTTGAAAATGTATTTTCAGATTTGTAGACCGTAGTTCTTCTGTACACGTCGAAAAGTTTTAGAAATCTTGTGTATTTGGACGACTATAAGTGAAAAAAGTTCTTATATATATTTTGTTAACAAGTGGAGTATTAAAGTGTATGCGAGTGACGATGTATATGTGGAAATGATTTTTTTCGTGTTTTGTACAGAAAAATACTGCAGTATTTTAGTCGTCTATATCTAGCCGATTCAGACGTTGCATACGTGTATATACTATAATATTCGTTCGTTTTCTCCCTTTCTTTTTGTAGCAAGTCTTTTCGTTGGCTGAATTTCTATCGCACGCATATTTAAAGTAATTAAAGTGTGTCGCTTTATAGGCAAACAGGGCATATTATTCAGCCGGAGCTTTAGTGCACAGCGATAGTAGGCCTATTCCAAACATACTTACTGACGATATGCGTACAACTTTACGTATGATTGCGTCTCTTTAGATAATTCAGTGGGCATTTGCAAGATATTACTGCTGCACGCCTATCGTCACATAATTATGTTGCTTTCAGTTATATTTCCTGTGTTGATGCTGAAAAAAAAATTACGCGGAGTGAGCCTTAAGTGACAAGAATGCACGTTCGAAAAGCGATCAAAATTTTACGCAGGTCGAATGGCTATTAGGCCTACCCGCCTTTCCTGAGAGTTTATTGCCAAAAGTACCGTACAACATTCAGTGGCGTTGTGATAAATGGGAGCGCTGGGGACGGTTACTTTTTTCTAAATTGTAACTTATCGCATTTTTTCAAAAAATACAAAATTTTGGAACCGAAAATGGTCCATTGGGCGGACTTTAAGGGCATAAATTGAAAGTTTCAACCCCGTATCTTCTCTTTCGGGAATTTGCAGCTATTTGTCGGAAAATTACAACTTTTTGTTCACTACTTTTTTAAACCACGACGCCGCTGACAACTTCGAGAATTGTATTCCCATCACTGCGTGTCGAATAATAATTAGTATTTATGGTATAAATTTGTTCTTGTTGTTGTATTGCCAGTGTGCATAATATGTTATTCCCTTTTATAGTAAATATGACTCGCGATATGCTGTTGATTGATTGCATTCAAATTGCGAAAAGGATGAACAGAACAGTTGGCAGCTATTGGTCTTTCTGTTTTTTTTATGTTCAACTAGTTAAATCTGTTTATTTGTTACGGTTAAACTGACAGTCAGTTGCCAGCGGTTATTTTCACGTGAAGTTTCCGGGCACTAACAAATCCTATCAACTATACTAAGACTAAAGGGGCATTTCCACTACGGCGTTGCGTTGCGTTGCGTTGTCGCGCGTTGCTGCGCGTTGCTGCGCGTTGCAGCGCGTTGTCGCGCTAGTAAAAAAAAACACAAATTTCCAGCTTATTCAATGGGAAGCATTTCCACTACAGCTGCGCGTTGCGTTGCGTTGCGATGCGTTTAAAAT
>Ga0209367_1009177_pt1 | contig 13456 bp, 7 predicted proteins | sample WorMetLIZISLAND2_FD_187412 | JGI IMG/M metagenome (GOLD analysis project Ga0209367, IMG submission 187412) | Marine gutless worms symbiont microbial communities from Max Planck institute for Marine Microbiology, Germany - Olavius geniculatus... ... | reverse complement strand
GTTCAGGGGTTTTTGGTTGGCTGAGGGTCAAAGTTTGCATTTTCCCATATACTTTGAAGGTCGTCCTTACAACACTCACACTACCGTGTGAGTGTGATACACGGTGTTTCATAAAAAAGGACGCCTTTTTGTTTTTTTCATAATTCACTTAAATGATAATCAATTTACACAAAGTTTTTACCAGTTGTAGCTAAAGAAATACTAATTCAAAATATTGCAACAAAATATGGCAGTTGATTAAATATTTTTGCTAGTTCTGACGTAATGCTGACGTCATAATGTGTCACGGGTACAAGCTGGACAGTCTCAACTGGTGCTGTCAGTTGCTACTCTGCTTCGATGGTGAGCTTAACCTGGTTCGCTAATGAAAAATTTATTGTGTCAGCACTAAGCAACATGGGGACATGAAATCAGGCGTCTTGCGATCCAAAAATGCAACCATTTTGCAAGCTCGATGTGCTAGTGCACTGTCTTGCTCGAACATGTGAAAGACCAACTATCCCCACAGACACGTAAATGCCATCGCTTTGCATGTTTTTTAACCGTAACTGTAAAACTGTAAAACTTCAACAATTTGTCATGAATGAACCAGATTTTTCACCATTGGAGTGGGATAGCAACTGACAGCACCAGTTCAGACTATCCAGTTTGTACCCGTGACACATTATGACGTCAGCATTACGTCAGGACTTGCAAAGAATATTTAACCAACTGCCATATTTTGTTGCAATATTTTGAACTAGTATTGTTTCAGCTACAACGGGTATAAATTTTGTGTAAATTGATCATCATTTGAGTGAATTATGAAAAAAACAAAAAGGGTCCTTTCTTATGAAACACCGTGTAGATTAGAAACTCATCTACTGAACGTCACCTGCCATTATGTTACCAGAACCTGTGTTTAAATTGTGAAAAATCAGCTGAAGGAAGGTTTTTCGAATTTTTCGACGAGTTTAAACAAAAATTGTGATGCAAATTGTATGCATACAGTATATAGACTAGCTGACCCCCCAGTTTATAATTTGACGATGTGTTCAGCTGGTGGGGGGTTGAGAAAACAGTTGGAGGGGGTTCAATACCCAAACTTCCGTGTCAATTCAAACTTGCCTGCCAGGCAACACAGGTGAACGCGCTCCACTTTAACCCCAACCAAGCAAACCAGTAACCTATTAACCTACCGCGGAGGGACAAAAGGCTGAGTTGACCTTTTATGCTAGTTACATACCAAGACGGTTTACCTGAACAGGTGATGTCACCCATCCAAGTAGTAACCACTTGCTAGCGACCCGACTGGGAGTCGTAAAAATTGTTTCTGAGACTATTGAATTGCCCCATCTATGTAAAGAATCTACGAGCGTAAGTTCCGATTGTTTCCGAGTCACGGTGTATATAGTTTCAGACCAAGGCGCCGTGTGGCTAACACATTTCACTGTTTAGCACATTATCACTACTGATATGCTGCTGCTGCTGTCTGTTACTAAGAGCAACGATGACAACGAAGATGATGTGGATGAAACATGAATTGCACGAACGAGAGAGGATAGCTAGATAAATAGACAGAATAAATGATACCCGTGAAAGTGTCCGCGGATAAAGTCGTTAATTTTCTCTTTGGCGATAGAATGTCTGTTCTGAAACTCATGCAACGCGGCGAACTTCTGCACGTTTAACCCGTTCGGTGTCACGATATCTGTTCACAGACACACGTTATTACGCTGGCGTAGCCAGGTTCTGGATGTAGAAGGGACACCCAAGAGACAAGATGTGGGGAGGGGTCGCGCTCCGGATCTGGAAATTTGTTTTTCAATTCTGTGTGCTAAAATGACGTGTTTGGTGCATTTTTTGGCACTATTTGAATCACTGAATAGTCTCCCGAGAGGGGCACATGCCCCCTGTGTCCCCCATGGCTACGCTAGTGCGTCATTATATAACACGCCTTATTCCTCACTTGTACTCGCCGGTGGCGCTGAGAACGAAACGTCGTAAGCATCCAGTGGGAGGAAGAATGGAAACGGGGTATCTTCCTCTCCAGCCGACTATAGGGGCTGGAGAAGCGTCGTAAGCTCATCCAGTGGCCGAAAATAAAAAGTGTTGAATCGCTGTCATATAAGTTCGTTTAATATACTCAATTATCCCACTCCAGACCATGGTTAATCATAGACAGCTAGAGCCAATAAGACTACGCTGATCTGCGCTTCCTTATAGGCTCTCTCAGTCAGACAGTTTACACTGCGAGACTGTGCCTGTTCATGCGCCCCAGCTTTCGCTGGTACACACTGCGCCTACCCACGAAGAGATGGCCAGGCTGAGTTGACCTGGGTGGCTGGCAGAGCTGTCTTTAGCCAGTTCAGGGCCCTTGGCACTGACTTACCCTCGGGGCCCTGATACCCTGATATAGTGTGACCTGTGATCACCCACACACCACAAACTGTAGTATGCCGCGTATTTCGGATTTGCAAAAGGAGGGGGGGAGCAATGGCAAGCGTGCGGAGTATGAGCCTACAGTGGGGGTCAGAGCTCCCAGCCAGTAGGGTCCAGGCGTCCCCACTGGTCAGGGCGGCTTCGCCCCCCCCCCCAGAAGCTGAAATACTGGTTTTTGGACATTCAGTGGAAACCGCAAATTGGCCCACAATCGATCGATCCATTGTCCGTTGCGACGTTCACCGCCGTAGCGAGGGCGCGGGGCCCTTGGCACGTGCTAAGGTGACACCCCGCCCTAAAGACGAACCTGGTGACTGGTTACATACCGGTTACATACTGTCTGCCGAAAGGTACTGACCAGGCCCGGCGTGCGGCAACTACGTTGATCGAACACAACTCGCTAACATGCACTAGACGACGCCACAAACATCACCAGCGCAAACCGGGCTGAAAACATGTTTGTTTGTTGGGTACTTGCCGGGTTTTCGTCGGAGCAGGAATTCCGACTCGTAACCAGTGATGTCAGAGACGGTGGTGAAAACGTGTGCGCAATGAACAGCTGCGCGTTCCATACAGTAGCGGTGATAAATGCCGCGGTTACCGGCCTCACGATCCAATGCGAACTGCACACGTCCATTTAACGCAGACACAAATTACAATAAATATTAACATCAAAGATACAAAAAGACTGCGGGAGCGTCATAATTTCATCCAGGGGCCGAAAATAAATTTTGTGCATTTTTGTCACCCCACAGAAATTTCTGGCAGAAAAACTGCAGTGGAGCAAACAAGCGAAAAAAATGGAGATTGTGCAATATTATATTTCTGCAGCGTCGATAGGCACGGCCTAAAATACTCTGTGTCCCGGAGAACAAAATGCTTGCAGCTGATTCGAGTTGTTCCGAAAAGAAAGACAAATCATAAATAGGCGTATTCATAACAGGAAGCCCAGATATCGCTAGGAAAAGCCGACCGTACCGCCTACGTCCGAAACCCAGCTTCCGATTTCACGTCAGAGAGAAAGCGATTTGTCAAGAGGCGACACAGTTCCATGCACGCTATGTTAACGGAACGCTGTCATGAAAGCTACAATGAACGCTAATATAACAAACATCGCATGCGGTCATTTTGCCAGGCGATATAAATAGCTAAAAAGTAAATAAACACAAAAAATATCGGACGCACGTTTTACCGATATTTCTGACAATAAAAACGCCTTGCTCGGGAAGACACGCTACAGCGGTACAGCCTATACAGTTCAAGTTCATTCATATTATTTCATGTCATTTGAAAGCCAATATGCGACTTCCTATTAGTGATCAATAGCAACCTAGGCCCTATCTTGCACCGTTTAGCCACAGTACATCCGTGACAGACAGACAGACGGACGACAACCATGACAACAGCTCGACCGTTACTTAAGAACGGTCGGTTAAAAATGATACCAACACTGCTGATGAGATCATATTAGCTTGCAAAAATGCACGAAAATGTGCAACGTAACGGTAAACGTTGAGTTTTAAAAAAATTTCTGTGAGCGTTGGCCCCCGATTCCCAAGCTGAGGAGAGGGGCGACGTCGCCCCTTTTCAGGACCACCTCACTCGGCGCTCCAGTGCCTCGCTCGGGACTGTCCCTAAATCGTCAGGACGAGTTGTTTGTACCTCAAAGTGTGTTCAAAGTGCCGGAAATAAAATGCACTCAAATAAAACGCATCCTACTACTCGTAGAATTCATTTTCCCCGACTTTTTCCCGACTTTCCAAAACAAAATAAATCGTTTTCACTGACTAATTTGTTCACGCCAATAAACAACAGTAGTTGTATTAATTACATCGGATGTGTGACTAAAACTGTAATAAAGTCACCGAATCAGGATGTGATAAGTATATTTAAGCAGTTTTCATAAGTAAGCAAGTAAACTAATGCAAGTGTTATCGCTTTGAAGAAACTTTCGTGCATCTTTGTTAACTTTTGCACCTTAGTCCTTTAACATTTCCTGACTCTCCCTGACTTCTCCTGACCGTAGAACCATAAAAACGTTGCCGCAGAAAAACCTTTGCCGCGACAAAAGTCAAGGAAAGCGGGCGAGCGAATAGACTTGCCTTGTCGAGGTTGTTGTAGAAGTCTGAGTTGCCTGCGCACAGATAGCGTCCAAGGATCGTGGCGTGCGTCGTGAAGACAGTCGAGACATCAATGTGACGAGTGCGACAAATGACCAGGCCGACCGCCGATAGCCACTCGTGGAAGTGAGCCACGATGTACGCAGGGTCCGGCAGCCGCTTCCTGAACTGTAGCGCACGTACAATGCAATACAATTCAAAGTGAAACTAGATGATGGTTACGACTCCGTCGACTATTATGCCCCGGCCAACCTGTGAAACTACAAAGCCAAAAAATGCATTTTCGGGCATATTTGACCCCACCGTGACCTTGACGGTGGACGGACCTTTTGACCCCTAAAATTGATGTGTTTATCCTTGCCCCAAAGTCCGATAGTGGTGAAAGTTTGGTCAAATTTCGTCAACGAAAAACCAAGATATCTTACTAACAATGTTTGTTCGTTACACGCACGGACGGACAGACGAACGCACGCACGAACACTCCGAAAACATAATGCCTCTGGCCACTACGTTGGCGAAAGCATGAAAATGCCTAGGGTACCGCAGTCATTCTACTGCCAATTTTCTGTGCAGGAGGAGAAAGAGGACAAAGAAGTCCTCAAGTTGAGTCTTAAATGTTCGCAGGCACCTTGAAGACGTCACTTCTGATGGCAGACTATTCCAAGTTCGGGTGACTGCCTGTGCCTTTGTCGCAAAATGCATGAAAATGTGCAACGTAACGGTAAGCGTGGAGTTTTAAAAAAATTTCTGTGAGCTTTGGCCCCAGATTCCCAAGCTGAGGAAAAGGGCGACGTCGCCCCTTTTCAGGACCATCAAAGTACGTAACCAACACCAAAGTCAACTCAGCCTTTCATTCCTCCGGGGTAGGTAAATCGAGTGTCGGCCAGGCTAGCTAAAGTTAAGGCGGGGGAGCGTTCGCCTGTGCTGGATGGCAGGTAACACTGTGTAATCACATATGGCACGTGACGCTCCGTGCTGGGTTTCCCATGACGAGCTATACTCTGTAAACCGTTTAAACTGTTACAAATATAGTACCTCGGCGATAAACCAGACGGTAAGGAAACCAAAGACGATTGCATCATTAGCTTCCTGGTCGTGATAGGGCACTCCAATGTGAGTGCACTCCCAGAGTTCGCGTTTCCACTCGTCCAGCTTCCACGCAGCCGTCCCAATGTCAAACAGCGCCACCTTGGGATAACCCTCAATTAGCCACCGACCAAATACTACCTATACGCAACAAACACATCGCTCGTTTCATGCAATAAAAACAAGTAAGTAAAAAAGTAAGTTTCGACGTTTCAGTAGCTTAATAATGGCGCTAGATTACAGCATTACAAGACAAAAGTAGGCCGCCAACACTATGGTAACAATGATAAATTTGAGAATAACGAATAAAATATACCAAAGGTAGAGCGATTATGCGGTCTTTCTCATAAGCTGCATTATGGGTCTTGTCTCTCCGTTTTTCGGTCCCATACGAGCTGATACGTAACTCGACAAGTAATTTAAACAAAGCTCATGTGACGCGCGACAGCAGCAGTTCTACCATCTAAACAGCAAGTGTACAGCGTGCAGTATTCAAATTTGAGGCCTCCGTACTAAAGACGCCTAGAATCTAGGAGGTCGAAACTCAGATGGTTAAACATGTGCGTTCAATGCTGAAAATTTCGTGCGCAGATTGTCCAGGTCTATCTCAAGCCATTTCGGCACAATTCGTTCTTAAAATGTGTACCGCAGCCGAAAATTGAAAAAAAACACTAAAACCCTCTATTTGAGGAGTTCAAGGTGATTTAAGGTCATCCATGTTGACAACATTAAAAAGCCCGTCACTAGTGCTTGTTATGATATGCAAGTGTACAGCGTGCAGTATTCAAATTTGAGGCCTCCGTACTAAAGACGCCTTGAATCTAGGAGGTCGAAACTCAGATGGTTAAACATTTGCGTTCAATGCTGAAAATTTCGTGCGCAGATTGTCCAGGTCTATCTCAAGCCATTTCGGCACAATTCGTTCTTAAAATGTGTACCGCAGCCGAAAATTGAAAAAAAACACTAAAACCCTCTATTTGAGGAGTTCAAGGTGATTTAAGGTCATCCATGTTGACAACATTAAAAAGCCCGTCACTAGTGCTTGTTATGATATGCAGTATGTTTCTGCCTATCTGCAACTGTTTTACGCTAAACGAGCCAATAGCGACAAAATAACACTTTTAGGGGGTAGCCGTCTTTGACGCCCGCTTGCGCAAACCTCCTTAAACCTATAGGGAATCGAGACCTAGACTGCTAAAATCTGCGTTTAATGCTGAAAATTTGATATGCAGGTTGTTTTGGTCTATCTCCAACCGTTTTGTCGCTATTCACTGGTAAAATGTGCGCTGCAGCCAATAATTGCGAAAAATTCACTAAAACAAGTGTTTGAATTGTTAACAAGAAATATTTTAGCTTGTGACCAATCTAATGTACTCCTCGCGCGCATTATTTTCTCCTGTATTCTTTTAACTGCTTTTTAGTTCTTTTCTTTTCACACCGCAAATGACGTCATCGGTCACGTGACCATTCGACTCCCGCGGGTCGACTTCCTATGGGTGGTCCATAGTGACCAGGCGTCTATCTAGCACCGTTATGGAAATATGGCCGTTTGAAGTTCTTCCAGGACGGCTCTTCCAGGAACAGAGGTCGGTCGTCGGTCAATCAGTCGGTCGATCAGTCCTCAATTAACATACTGCATATCATAACAAGCACTAGTGATCTTATATACTTCTTTTCGCTACGTTAGGAACGTAGCGCGCGAGGAGTAAAAATTAGCTGGGGGGTCGAACTTCTCGACGGTCGGAGCCCGACTAAAATTGTGATGTAAATCGTATACATATAGTATATATATGCAGCTAACCCCCTATAGTGCATAATTTGACAGTGTGTTAGGGGATTAAGAAAACAGTTGGGGGGTTCAAGTTCAACTCCCCCAACCCATCAGCAATTCAAACACTGACTAAAACCCCATATTCTGAGGGTTCAATGTCGTTCAAGGTCATCCATGTTGAAAAATATAAAAGGCCCCTCACCAGTGCTTGTTATGATAAACAGCATGTCGCACTATAATTATGCGCCAACATTGGCAAAATAACGTCTTTTTAGAAAAGTACCCCTGGTTGACGCTCTCGTTCAAGGGAAACCCCCTCACCCAGGGACACGAAATTTTGTCACGTCCACAGTGAAGATTTCTTGATCCTAGCTTGCGGATGTTTGACACAATACCACAGTGTGACGGACGGACGGATGGACACAAGACGCGCGACGCATTCTGCTGTCGCGCGTAAAAACAAATAGATGTAGAAAAGGGTCCGACGAAATACCGCACCGCACCGTACCTACCGCACCGAACGTCCGGTGCGGTCCGGTGGTTGACCGCACTGGTGCGGTCAACCCTAACTCTAGCCCTAAACCTAACCCTAATCCTATATAGAGCCTATGTACCCAATCCTAACCCCAACCCACATATCCGGTGCGGTCCGTTGCGGTGTTTCGTCGGACCGGTAGAAAAAACAGCTCAAAAAGTCTGAGTTACGATCAACGTTGCTCAGTGCAGCTCAGCCTTTCGTTCTTCTGGGGTATGGTAAATCGAGCGCCGGCCTGTCCTGCTGGGATTACCTACCACGTTGGGTGGCAGGCAAAATTACGTGATCCCACTGACGCTCCCTTGCTTTGCGACGGGTTACTTTAAAGCGACATAAACAACGCTTAACGTTGAAAAATTGTAATAATATAGGGACCTACCTTGATGCCGTACTCCCTCATGTGCTGAATGGCGCCAAGGAGGGCGTGGTTGCTGGGCTCCATGATCTCAATCTCGGTGCGAGCGCAGGACTCGTTCAGCGGTCCTACCAGACAGTACTGTTCACCGAGCTCTTCGACGGTCACCGCAGCCTTTGTCCTGATCACCGTGTAGATGCCGCCGACTGCACACGCACAACCAGTGGCGTATTTAGGGGGGCCATGGTGCGATGCCCCCCCCCTTTGGCCCGACCGTGAAAATTTTTTACAGGCGACTTTATATGAAAAAGTGCGTTTTTTGCCGTTTTCCAGCAAATTTTAAAAAAATGGGCGAATTTGCGGCTTCCATTTAACGTTCAAAAGCAAAAAAGTGTTTCAGCTTCAGGGGGGCTTCGCCCCCCTGACCCTCCGACCAGGGGCTCTGCCCCTGAACCCCGCTGGGGGCTCCGCCCCCAGACCCCCGTTATAGGCTCGCGCTCTGCGCGCTCGCCATGGCCCCCCTTTGCCAAATCCTAAATACGCCACTGCGAACAACCGTCAATGATCTACACAGGACGGGGCTCAGCTGAGGAAGCAGACGTGGCAGCTCTTGACAGACAGGAACGGCGTCAGAGTGTGGCCCCATGCGCTGGAGAAGAAAGGGCCAGGGTCCCCAGCCCCATTCGCAATCCACCAGAAAAAAAACATCCGCCGCACACGTTTAATCTGCACTAAATTTAATCAATTGCTTCTCAAAAAAAATAATTAAATTTGTTGCCACAAGATCTCACAATTTAAAAATATAATGCACCAAATTCGTTTTGGCTGAAACATGATCCGCCTCAGACCCCACCAGGGAAGCTCACAACGCTCCCCCGGACCTTTTAGCTGGATGTTTAAGTCCTACTTCTAAAGGGAACAAGAAAAGAAGAAAGGGAAAACGGAAAAAAATTAAGGAGTAAAAGGAAATGAAAGGAAAGGAAAGAGAAGGGAAGGCAGCTGACTTGTAAACCCCCAATTCACATTAATCTAGCCATGCCACTGGGTGGCCCACAGTGTCCAGTTAAATGCAAAACGAATCAAGGTCAAGGTCAAGGTCAAGGTACATGCAGTGTATCATGCCGCGTTACGTAGCTTTACGTTTCACGTCCACTTTTTAAATCATTTATTCGATCATTTTTATCTACTCACTTTTTAAAGCGCCCTCGGTACACAATTCCCGAGGGCTGCAATATGAAACTACGAAAATTATGCCTGAAATGGTCATAATGCGGACTTGGAAATTGCGGACGTGTCAGCTGCGTTGAAGCGTTGAACGGCGACCGACAAGCGTTTTACGGGGGTCCGTCGTCACCTCGATCAAACGTCTTTCAATTTGTGGCAGGAACGTCTGACTGCTGATACTCATGGGGCCAAGTATTTACTTATTTGTTTACTAAATTTTAATGCGATAAAAAGAGTACACGAATATAAAGAATATTATTTCATGCAGCCCTATAATATGAAGTGCAGGTAAAATTATGAGCATGTTGCTGTCCACAGTATTTTAAGTCTTCTGAAAAAAAACTGAAGCTGCGAGCTATGATTCTGGCAAAAACGGTTTTCAAGTCTCTCGTCAGAATAATGTCACCTACAGATTTAAGATAAATGACATTATTCTGACAAGAGACTTGACAACCGTTCTTGCCAGAATCAACTGACAGTGACGATATTCTTAAGGCTTGTAGGGAAATTTTAGCATATCTGGTGTACGTTACTTTTATTGCACACGCCTACGACAAGCAGGCCTAGAGTGTGTGGCGTATGCTTTTGCTTTACGAGACATACCGGCGTGTAGCGTGGCCTACGTACATGTAGGCCTACTGTAAGGAAGATCACTGTGACCGACTGAAGTACGCATTAGCATTATAGGCGCCTGCCTGCCTCGTGACCTATACGCTAGATGTAGCCTAAGCTAGCGCAGAATAAGTTTTTAGGGGGGCCTACTTCATTTTTTTATTCAGCAGATTATTTTTTGCTGAAAATCCAGTTTTGCTATGCGCTGCATCGATTAACGAAAAAATTGCCAGTTGCACGTTAAATTTTTTTAGAGAGAGACTCGTAAATGTCCGGCTGATTCCGTCCGATGCAGATCATTTTGCAAATAACGCTGATGTTCTTGGTCGTTCGTAGTTCGTACTGTGTTCTGCATGCGCTTTTTAATGCTCCACGCTCCCCGCCGAAAAATGTGTCTGGGCCTCCCCATACCACTGCATGCTGATACAACATCATCAGGTAGTGAGTTCCATAGCTTAACTAATCTATTTACAAAAATGTTTCCGGAGATCATATTTGCATAACTGGGGCATCAATTTGTGTCTATGACGCCTGGTATCATTGCTTACCATAACAAGCACTGGTGACAGGCTTTTTAGACTTAGCAACATCGATGACTTTGAACGACCTTTAACCCCCCACCCCGCAAAAAGGGTTTTTAGTGAATTTTTCGCAATTTTTGGATGCAGCGCACATTTCGACGAAATGGCTGGAGATAGACCAAGACAACCTGCCAAAGAAATTATCAGAATTCAACGTAGATTTTAGCAGTCCAAGTCTCGACCCCCTAGGTTCAATTTAGATTTGTCAACATCGATGACCTCGAACGACCATGGACCCCCATAAAGTGGTTTTGGTGAATTTTTCCGCAATTTTTGACTGCAGTGCACAATTCAACAGTAAATTGCGACGAAATGGTTGGAGATAGACCAAGACAACCTGCATTTTAAATTTTCAGCATTAAACGTAGATTTTAGCAGTTCAAGTCGCGAACCCCTAGGTTCCAGGAGGCCGGTGTAGGCGGGCGTCGAAAACTGCTACCCCCTAAAAGTGGTTATTTTACCGCTATTGAGTCGTGTAACGTGGAAACGGTTGCAGATAGGCAGAGACATGCTGCTTATCATAGCAAGCAACAGTGACAAGCTTTTTATTGGTGTGAACATCGATGACATTGAATGACCTTAAACTTCTAAAATAGGGGTTTTTAGTGTTTTTTTGCAATTTGTGGCTGCGGCGTAGATTTCAAGAGTGAATTGCGTCGAAATGGATTGAGAGAGATAGGCATAGCAGAAAACCTGCGAATAGAAACTGCTATAGGCTGTCGCGCGTCTCATGAGCTTTGCACAAATTACTTGTTGCCCGTCAAGGAAGTCCGTAAGTAAAGCCCATATTAGCCACAGCTGCTGCAGAAACGAACTGGCGTATCTGCAAAGCCATCAGTGACGTCGTCAGAATTTGGTGTGAGGTCCGTAGCATAAAAACAGAGAAAGAGACACAATATCACGAAATTCCAAATTCGTATGCCCTACAGTATTAAAATGCAGTGACAGTCAACACGCTGCAGAATACGCTACGGTTTTATTGGATATAGCCCCAGGAAAGGATCAAATGTCTTGTTAGAACCAGAGGCGTATAGTCAAGGGGAGCCTAAGAGCCCAGCCCCCCAATCCTCCAAACAAAACATAAGCATACGTATAAACTGCACAAAATTTGCCAATTTGGTCAGTTTATTTTCGGGAAAATAATAAAACTGTTTGCCACCAGATCCCATCTTTTAAAGCTAAAATGCACCGAATTCGATTTCGGCCGGGGCTCCGCCCCAGACCCCACTGGGGGAGCTCACAGCGCTCCCCCAAACGCCCTAGCTGGATTTTAGGGGGTCCTACTTCTAAGGAAAGGGAGGAAGGAGAGGGCACGGGAAGGTAGGGAGGGGTAAAAGGGAGAGGGGCAGTAAGGGAAGTGACAAAAGGGGAAAAGAGAGGGAGGGGAAGGGAGACGAGCCCCCCAATTAAAATTTATGACTACGCCACTGGTCAGAACTTTGTGCATGATGTGGCTTTGAAGACCAAAGCAGTCAATGACTGCCAGTCACTTCATTTAAAATCAGTGACTGCAAAAATTACTCAAACTTTGCAAGTTGAGGGGGCGCGTGCGGCGTGACCCATGCCCATAGCTGGCGACGCCAATGTTCAAAGCTAAGAAAACAGTGTAACATTAAGCACAGCTCGCTCGCTCACTGACTCACCTTTGTTGGCGACCTCCCAGCCGACCTCGAAGAACCACTGATTCTTCTCAGCCGCCGAGCAGCCGGCGTCGAGCTCATAGTCGACGTAGTCGGGGTCCAGACATTTGAGATTGCGAGCAAAAGAACCGCGGCGACTTCTCAGCGCCATGGACTCACGATTCAGACTCCGCCACAACAGAAGAGAACACACAGCTATGGCCTACAGACCTCAATGTTCACGCGTCGTCGCTAGACAACACGCGCGCACGCAGGCCACGAGACACAAGGCTACCACACGTCAATAACACGGAGACACTGTTGCACCCGACCAAACACCACCATGAGCGGCTTCCGTGCGCGCGTCAGAATCAGACAGACACCAGTTGAGGCATGCAACTCACTGGACTTTAAACAGCAGCGGCCGGGCGTGCCTCCGTCAATCGCGACGGGTTAGGGGTCAGCGGGGTCACGCCTGCCAATCAATATGCCTAGTAACGGCAGGAGTCCCTGCACTGATTTTTACTTCACTTACTCCGGCGCTGCTGCAAACAGAATAAACAACCTACTCAGAGGAAATAATAGGCCTAATTTGTTGAGCACCGGTGGTCGATGATGAATGTATGAAGTAGAGAACTGCAGCTGGCTAGCTGGGTTGGTAGAAAGGCGACCTAGTTAAGCGCACGTAGCTAGTAGTGTGTGACCTCTGTAGAGCGCACGTGGTCTAGGACGAGGCCCATTCACACGGTCACCGGCGCTACCGGTACTAGGCCTATGCTAAAGGGGCATTTCCACTACGACGTTGCGTTGCGTTGTCGCGCGTTGCTGCGCGTTGCAGCGCGTTGCAGCGCGTTGTCGCGCTAGTAAAAAAAAACAAAAACACAAATTTCCAGCTTATTCAATGGGAAGCATTTTCACTACAGCTGCGCGTTGCGTTGCGTTGCGATGCGTTTAAAATAGAGACGCCGATGATGTTTCTATTTTTTTGTTTACTATCCGAGCGATAGTAAATGTGTTGACCAATCAGAACGCTCTATGAGGTACTATGCATATTTATCACGTATGGTGACGTTGCTGGAAATGACGTCAGTCGTCAAAGCAAAATGGATGACTCGGAGACAAACACGGAGAC
>Ga0209367_1009173_pt1 | contig 13460 bp, 7 predicted proteins | sample WorMetLIZISLAND2_FD_187412 | JGI IMG/M metagenome (GOLD analysis project Ga0209367, IMG submission 187412) | Marine gutless worms symbiont microbial communities from Max Planck institute for Marine Microbiology, Germany - Olavius geniculatus... ... | reverse complement strand
GGCATAAACTTTTTACACTAATAATTAGCTCTGCGTCAATTAATCCTAGGCATGCAAAATTTGAGCGACCTTAACAACATAGAAATTACGTCATTCACACTAGGCTGATTCACACAAAAACCTCTACGTATCTAACCAGGGAATATTTAATTATTTATCCCTGGTATCTAATAATTAGAACTATGTGAAAAGATGAAACTTGATAATAGGCCTAGCCTTCGTTCTACCTAATCGGTATACCGTTATTTTGTATAGGGTTACTGAAATATGCTACAAATCGCCGTATTTGCCCGAACTCATCGATAGCTACATTTGAGGGAACTGCTAAAGGTGGAAGATTTCTAGTGAAGTCGACTTCTCAAGTCGACTTGAAGTGACTTGTAATGAAACCGACGGCGCCAGAAAATTTCGACGGTGACGCTGCTACAGACCGACTTGACCCGACTTGGAAGGCCCAAGTTGTCTTGAGTCGACTTAATCGACCAGACTCGCAGGTCTAGCCATGCTCCCATGTTTCTGCTTTCGCACACAACTGCGTGAAAACAAATCGACACGAGCAACACCGCGCGTACAGCTTGTTTATTTACTGTTTACACAACAGTGACGTGTCAATGACGTCAACAACGTGAACCTATCTTTAGTGATGGGACGGTATCAGAATTTCAATTTCGATACCATAATACACCTCGAGTCAATAAACATGCCACCAAACTAGTGTCCATATATCTTCATTCTTTACCAAATATTGACCGAGTTACAAAGTTATTTTACTATCACACTCGGCTGAAAATTTGCAATGAAGTAGGCTTAGTTATTTAATAACCCACCACTATAGGCCTACCACACATTTTGGATGACATGACTTTACTGTATTTCTTATTCGTACATTTCAAAATAGAAACAATAATATTTTAAACTTTCCATGACACCTTCCGGATCGACGTTCATTGCTTTCTTCATACAGTAGGCTGTAATATCCGAAACTGTCAGCGTACGTAAACACTGACTTCGCTAGAAGAGTGTACGCAACTGCTGCAAAGTGATCCGTAAAGCCGTACCGTCGCTGTCACCTGCAGCGCATACCGGTAGAGACCTACCTACTCAATGGCATATAGCATACCTTGTTTAGCCTGCTGGCTCGGCCACTCGAGCGATTGGCTTACCTGCCGGTGTACATCGCCGGCGCTGCATGCGACACTTGCTCGTCACGTCTGGTTGGAGAGGCTACGTAAACGTTTATGTATATTCAGCTTCAAGCAGGCCTATTAAACTCACCCTGGTCGGCAGGCGAAATTTATCAGGTGTGCATGTGAGCGCCCGCGCATGTATGTAAGCTGCTTCTTGTTTTTAAGATATGAGAACTGCTGCGATAAATTGCGAGGGGGCTATTTGAATGATCTGGCATTTCAGTTTGCACATCTGGAAAGAAGACGCTTTCTAAACTTCACCATGGTCACGTATGCGAATGCGATCAAAAGCACCAACTGCCGCATTAATTTAATACTATAACAAACATATCCACTGACCCTGCATCTCGCCGGGCAGCAGAAAAATTCCCCGGTATCTGCTCGAAACCGACTGACATGCGTGGTCATTAAAAACATTATTAAAAACTAGAAGGCGTTTGTGAGAGTGCAAACTACAAACTAATTGATGTCTAAAATGCAACACAGAGTAACCATCTAATCGAATCGAATCGAATATCGTATTTGTTCTCAGCCGCCTCGCCCACCTCTAAAGCGTGACACATTTTATCTGCCACGCCCACCTGTTTACCTTCTGTTGTTTACTTTGCGAAAAATACGAGTGCCGGTTGTTGTAAAGAATGTAGTTAGTTTAAGAGGGTTTCATCAGACACGTTTTTATAATTAACATGTTGCATGCCCATGACAACAACGCGAGGAATCGATCTTCTGCCCACAATAACGGAATGCGCAACAGTGCATCATCACACGGTGAATTGTACGGCCTTACATGCAAGGTAACCATTCTAGAACTGGGGCAAAACATAGGCAGATGTATGCATAAAGTATGGGTAGGCCAGTTACTAAAGCGTTGCAGCTTGCATAATTCACGCTTGTGCGCCGCTTGTCGCTGCAGTCATTGTTCTATTATTCCACCTTAGTTATGACAATAATCTCAGTTATGTATGCTTAGTCATTTTATTGTATTTTATTCTATCACATGTTATAATTGTTAGACTGGTCAGCTTCGCTGTAAGTCATCATTATTAGGAGGTTTTGCAGTTTTGCGTGTGGTGGCTTATCGTATTCATTGAGTACTGCCTAAGTTCTTACTTACGCAGAGTGATACGTTCAGATCAGCAGTGTGATAATTTTCATCAAAAATGAATATTTTGGGATCTTTGATTTGAGAGTGCAACATGTTATTGATACATTCAGCTGAGAATGTATGACACAGTTGACTTATCTTTTGTATTCATGTATCATATGCAGCAGTTTGATGCCCTTATGTGTTTAGTTCCAGACTAACCATATCACAGGCTTTAGGCTTCACTTCTTGCATGGCTTTCAACCATAAATTTTTACCTTTCAGAATAGTTTTCTTTTGTCAAATTTTTTTAAAAATAAAAAGATGGTGCTAAAAGCCCACATTGGTGAACCGGTAAAATTTAGGCAAAAGTGGCATTTTGAGCATTTATATTTTCTCTGTCGGAATTTTAGAGCCATCTGTTGGAAAAGTCATTGTCCTATTGCAACTTTTTTGACCCACAATGCTGCTGACTATTGTAACTATTAAATGGGTGAGTTGGATGGCTGGCTAGCTGACAAAATCAGCATTAGTAGAAAGGCTAGGTTTTCTGGGAAAGTATTGAAGAGGTTGAATAGACTGGAGGAAACCTAAAGTTGAATTCTGTAACTAATTTATATTATCAGCCTTTACATCAGGCAGAACTTAGCAATATGGGTTCACTGTGTAAGTTAGTACCCTGTATAATATGCTGAATAGGACATTATTTGTTGACTATATACTTGTTTTAGGTTATGCTGATTGGTGATTCTGGGGTTGGAAAAACATGCCTTCTTGTTCGCTTTAAAAACAATACATTTCTGGGTGGCAGCTTTATCTCTACAGTTGGGATTGACTTCAGGGTAAGTGCACATTGCTGGTTGATACGTGTATTTACTTACTTAGAGGATTACTTTTGTGAGATTTAGATGCAAGTGCTGTATTTTTTTGCTTTTAAAACATAATTTTTGCAATTTTTTACATTTGTGAAAACTTATGTTGAAAATTTTTTATTGTTGCATAGTTTGCAAAATTTTTTTTTGACAATTTATTACTTATCATTATCTTCAGTGTCAATCTTACAGTGCTGATACTAATGGGGTGAAATTAGACTTTGATTGTTATTGGTGAATGGTGGTAAAATATTACAATTTAAAAATTGAAATTTTACAACTGTAGTTAATCATGGTTAGATTAGACAGCATTAGTATGTTGGTTTTATTGTAAAATTCAGTACTGTGTTAAAGGTCTATGGCCAATTTGTGTGGATTTAGATTAGACATCTAACTTCACATATATATTATGTCAATTTGACCTTCATAAATATACAGAATTAATGTGCAATTTCAAACGAAATGCGGCATTACGTTACATTAGGCGAAAAATTCTAATTTACCAGTTCCCCTGGTGACGTCATGAGTTTAGCCTAGAGACATCGTGAATATTAATGGTCTCACCGGTGACATCATCAGTCTAGGCTAGGCCATTAATATTCATGATGTTTACTGGCTAGCGTGATGACATAACTGGGATCACCTACGTGCCAATATGGCCGCACATTTTCTACGTGATTGTCGTAGATCATCGATTTCAAAGGTAAATTTTTCCATGTTGACACAACGCTGGGCACTGATATTACTGCCAAAATTATCAGAACATTATGCAATTTTTAGAAAAATGGATAAAATATATATGCTAATTTTGGTGTCCATGGACTTTTAAATAACAACATGATGGCTAAAGATGTATATTTAAGAAGACATTAAAATATGCGTTTGGCCTGAGAAATAAATTAAAGTTTGTAAGAAAATTTGAAATTAAATATTTAAACCAGTGCACTGCACAGTAGACGCTATCAGTTGTGTTTCCGATAAAGGAAATATTACCAGTTCATAGTACAAGTTTAATTTAACGTATAACAATTTAATATTCTTATTTAATTAGATCACATTTGGGACATTTTGTAGTTAATTGACAGTTTTATTAGTTAGTTGTAGTTAATCGTGAATTAAAGATCAGTGCAGTTTTTTTATTTGTTTTAGACTGAAGTTGTAAATGTTGATTCTACCAAAGTGAAACTGCAGGTAAGCTAAACAATGTTTTTCAGACATGCAGCAAATTAGTTATTTATTGGTTACATTTTGGTCAACAGCACATTGTCGTATTTTGTCAGTCAAAGTGTTGTGATAAGGGGGAGGTTATGTTTATGAGTTATGTTCATGTTCATGATTTTTGTCTGCTGGATTACTCAAAAAAAAATTACAATGTATTTTTTGACAAAATTTTGTCATAGCTTAAGTATGCAGTGATTATGTTTTTGTGATGATACTATGGATCCTGGATTATTGTCTATAATACGATTAGCAACTGTATTAAGTCCTTTGTGTTTATCAGGTGTCAGCATTGTTCTTCATGAAGCTGTTAAGACTGTTGATCACTATTATTTTGCGTTGTAACTGTTGATGCCAGCTGCCTTATGATGTCCTGCTGGTTTTTTTGTCGACTTGTTGCTGTTGATAGAAACCAGAAATGTCAACATTTTAAGCGAAATTGCTTCTTGCAGCACAAACAGTTTTGCTTATTGCAAAACATTTCTCCATAGCATGGTCCATCATCTATCTGTTGTCTGTTTGTCGTCTGTCACATTCATCCATCCTGCTCAGTTTGACGGATTTGCATGTCATTTGGAGTCCAGTAACACTGCGCTAGATGAAGGTCCATTACCCCTGGAGAAGGGTAGATTTGGAGGTGAACCTCCAAGCATAAACTTGAACTTGTCTACTTATGATTTGTTTGGGTGCAGCACCAATCAGCGATTCCACTTCACATCAAATGATTTCAGTCATTTGTTCATATTGATATGTTGTCACTGTTCTGCTACTCTGTGTGATTGACAGTATTGAAGGGGGTGTGTTGAGTAGATATGGGACACGGCGGGTCAGGAGAGATTCCGCAGCATAACACGAGCTTACTACCGTGACGCTGACGGTGAGAGTCACGCCACATTAAACTGACAAACTCTGTTAGCACATCTGCACTTCAACTTTGTTTATTTCTGATATAATTTTGCATACATTTATTTACATCTAATGTGACAACTAGCAAGGCGTGTTAGTGCAGCGCAGCCATTCACCTAGCTGTAAACTGCACTGCACAGGTTTAACCCCAGCCCCTGATTTTTTTGTGTTGAAAATTGGCACACCAGTCACTCCTACTTTGGGGAACCTTCCCAACAATTTTGATTTTCTGCACTTGTAGTTTTCAAGTTACAAACCTGTACTCAGCAGATGGACAGTCATGACTCGTACTGTGGCATTGTTCAGACAGTTGCTATTGAAGTTCTTAATTATTACCAGCCATAATATTATTCAATTTTACAAAGATTTGGAACATTTGTGAAACTGTAGTTTAGTTCATACTACATATTTACATGTTATTGCACAATTCCAAACATTTTATTTAGTTGCTTGTTATTAACTACATTCAGCATGCACGTGTGCATCTGTGTAACTAGTGACGTGCATGTGTGTACAGCTCCGTTTCCATGTCTTGTTATCAAGAATATAGTGAAATATTTCAAAATGTTGTGAAATATTTCTGCATGTTGTGAAATATTTCTGTTGCTGCAGCACTGCTACTGCTTTATGATGTGACAAATGCATTGACATTCGAAAATATTCGGGTGAGTTATGAAGATTTTTGCATAGATTACTGTGTAAATTCTGAACTATTTAAGTATGTCTTGATGTCACATAATAGGTTGGCTGTGTGTATGTAACGTCTTTGGTGATAGGAACGGTTTCTGGCTGGTATAAGTTTTACTGCAAAAATTATCAATCAAATGATAATTAATTAATCATATAATATGCCGAGGATGTTGCTGGTAATGTGGCATTGTAGCCAATAATAAAGCTAAATGTAGCATACAGTGGATGTATTATGGTGAGGAAAACGACACACTAAACACTAAAACACTAAAAACACTTGAGAAAAATTGAAAGTTAAATTATTAGGCATTAAGCAAGTATCTTAGTAAATTGCTCGTTGAACTTGCCTAATGTGAATCAACTGTGGAAAGATTGGTTAGTGAAACAGATTGAAATATAGTAAAAGTAGCTGCATAATATGAGCACTTTTGTACTCTTGCAGCTGAACTGAACAAAATGATGTGCCTAATGGCTTAATTCTAGTGTTGTTTATTGATTTATTCAATTGAGCTTTTTGCTCTGTATTTAACTGACAGATAGATATATTCCTATTAGTCACATTTTAGTTTTGAGATTTTTATAATTATATTTATAATTTCTACTGATAAGTAAAAATTGTGGTATTGGTAATATCTGCATTTTTTGACTGGATTCATGATTTCCATGGTCTGACAGTTTCCCAGGGTAAGACAGTTGCACTAAGTAGGTAGAATGAGGATACAGAACCACATTTTTGTGATATATAGTGATATATTGTGAGCAATGCATCTGCTAAAATTATTGTAATCTGGCAGTTATCTTCAAATTATGAATGGGCTCATTAACCAAGTATGCTGTATACTTACTGTCACCCTAAATAATAAAGTTATTGTGTGCTACCACGAAGTTTTGTTTTGTGCTTTGTTTCTTATTTGCTAAGGACAATTCATGATAACATTTTTATGATGTGTTGCAACCAGTGGTCTCCATTCAAATAGGAAAAATTAACTAAAATCATTTATAATGTACATTGCAGTACATAAAATTATATTGGTTACACAGTATGATAAAATGATTTTGCATATCAAGCTGTTCATTTTTAGACAAATCGTTGCTGACAGAAAAATCATATTTTTGCTTGCATTATGTGCACAAGAGAACATTATCCGGACATTTTGAGCTGCTCAAAAAGGTTGTATCTGTGTGATTTAAAGCGATATTTCGTTATTATTTAGAAGCATATATATGCAGGCTTGGCTGTCAGAGATAAAGGACTACGGCCAGGACGATGTGCTGATAATGCTGATAGCAAACAAATGCGACTTGGAAGCTGAGAGAGTCATTAGCACCCTCGATGGAGAACTCCTGGCCAAGGTTTGAACCTAGTTTTTATGTGTCCAGAATTGCTAATATTATGCAACTACAGTAATTTTTTTCTTTTAATAGACTTATCGGTTGAAGTGGCAACTTGATATGTTATACTAATATACAACCATTGTTAGTTAGTTTGTTGTCGAAGTCGGCAGCAGTTGACAAAACGTCAACAAACTAACTAATAAAGGTTGTATACTGATAAATTAGTACAATAATTCTTGCTTGATGGTTGGTGCAGTACTCATGTACAGTTTGTGCAATGTGACCTTGATTATTTTTGATAAACTGGTAAACGTTTAATTCACTTGAGTCTTGGGCTACTTGGCTTTGATTGGTGCTAGCCTCATATCACTTTCCACTTTACAGATGTCCGTGTCCAGTCCAAGTGCTTGACAATTGCCGCCTTATTTAATTATGATAACTGTGATAAATTATTATTACTATCATCATTCACTATCAACCACATTTTTGTCAGGATTATTTGAGCTTTTGCTCAGTTCTGTGAACTGTGAGTTTTTAGCAACTTGGAGACAAAACTTCGAGAAGAAATGTTGTAACACATTTAGTTTATAGTCATGCATGACATTACTCACAAGAGGATATGTGCATTATTGGAAAAGAAAGAAACATTATTATTAGAGCTGTCAAGGCGTTAATTTTTTTTAGCGCATTAACGCAGTGCATTAATTTTTTTAATGCATTAATTCACGCGTAAATTAACGCACCCAGTCCCGTCGAGATGGAGAGTAGGAGGTAAATTACCCGGGGCCTGAGACGTTTATGGGACCTGCTGTAGAATATAGAAAGTTAGAAAAATAAAAAAAAGTTTAAAAACACATATAATTTTTATTTTTTAAACGTATTTAGACTATTCACTATTTAACTATTACAGTATTTTTATTTTGTATATCATCTCTTGTCCATCATAGAGTCCATCATTTTGTGATGGACTCCATTGGGTTACGCTTACGCGAATTGCTTGCTTACTGTCTTTTGTCAGTTTCGTGCGTATGTTTGTATGTCTGTCTGTCTGTCTGTTCATTTGTGATTGGTGAATAAATAAAGATGTAAAAATGTAATAAACTTTAATAAAGTAACTATCAATATTGCCGATGTTGAGGTGGACAGAATAGAGAAAGTTAGAAACACATTTTAAACGCATAATCAACAATAACTGCCGTCATAGCTAGCATAAAAAATTAAAAATCTATTAGCCTGTTGTCGAAATAATTATTCATTTACAGTAGTGATGGAACGGCAACTACAGTTTAGTTACTTGAATTCATTCAATTGTCAAATAACCACAGTTTAACGAAATGTTGGAACTTTTGCTTCACTGAATTTAGTAAATTAACATAAATATACGTATGTGCGTTAATTTTTTTAACGCGCATTAATTTTTTTAACGCGCGTTAATTTTTTTAACGCGCGTTAATTTTTTTAACGCGCGTTAATTTATTAACGCATTAATGCGTTAATTAACGCGTCAACTGTGACAGCTCTAGTTACAACATGTGATATTTTTTTCCACCAGATCACCTATAAAGGCACATTGATGTGAACAACTTGCCCAAAGTTGTTACTTGATCTCGCGGACTGTAACGTGTGCCTGTGATTTGTCACATAACACATTGCAGTGGTTTGGCCACAGTTTTCGATGGAAAGTTTCAAGCTAAAGTTTCAAGCTATAAGTAGCCATATCTCGTAAATGACGAGTGATAGGGCCAAGGTTACTATAATTCACTGATAGGAAGTGGCATATGCCCTTTCAGATGAGATGATCATCGACCTTGGATGACCTTGAAGGTCACTGCCAACCAGCACGGTTGGCTATCCTGGCGACAGCTGGGCTTCTGGTATTAATGCTATCATGATTTGTTTTTAGCCGGACTACGCAGCCCAAGCAGAAGCGTGCAACCTGGCACGTAACTACATTGACATAGATGACTCGTGGGACAGTGTGAAGGCAATCATAGAGTTCTACGGTGATGACGTGGGCAACTTTTCCTCGGTTGCTAGACCGGGGTACTTCAACGACCCGGATGAGGTATGACTGATACCAATCAGCTACCACTTCCAAGTGCTTTTGGTCTCGAGTATGGCAATGTTTATAGCGCTGTTTCGTAGCAGGTGCTGAACTGCCACTGCAAGTGTTCACCCTGGTTTATTTTTTTATTTTTTATTTTGGCAAGAGCAGCACAGATGCCAGATGGCCAATTGACCTAAACCAGACAGATCCGCCTGTAGGCAGCAGCTACAATACTACACTCACCATTGCCATTATTACTCAGCTCGAAAGCTGATATTCATTTTACCGTCCCACGGAGGGTAGAAGGCTGAGTCGATCTAATTGGCTGGCTTTGAACCAAGGTGGTTCACCTGCCCGTAGACAGTCACCCATCCAACTACTAACCGGGCCCACCGTAGAGTAACTTCATAGATTTCACTTAATGTGTAACTTACCACTATGGGACAGAATTGAGATGACTAAGACGCGCCACAGCAGTATCATTAAAACTTACGGAAAAAGTACCGGACTTTTACTTTTATCTTTACAGACTAAAAGAATATGTCGGTCCAGTGCTGGCATACTCAGTGGTCAAGCTAGACCTCTGCAACACTGAAGCTAATCCTAACACCATCCTTTGATTTTTTTGAGCTGAAAATTGGGGAACATCTACACCCATTTGGGTTTGTTTTCAAGTGACAGCAGCCTATATGGTACCAATAGACAGTCAGTTGCTGGCTGGTAGTTTGCTAAAATGGTGTTTATGCATCGTCGCATGGTTTGGCAGAGGCAGGTTGTTTCTTTGCATGCAGGTCTGACACTGTGAAACAGTCTAAAATACCACTTAGCTCATCCAAGACAAACTGACATTAACTTTGAGCAGTTAGGATGTTGAGAGCCATTGCTGTTAAATCGTCAGCTTTCACTGTTATTAAGTTCTTACTTATCTGCGGTTTTAGTGTGCAGTGTCTTTGAAATAAAAACTCCTGTTTACACTCTTAGCCTATCTAGTAAACTATACGACATTGTTTTTATAAAGGCAAGGCAGTTACTAGATGCTGAGATGTCAAACAAATGTGTTAATAAAGGCTATGTTTCGATGAATCTGTAAGGTGTATTGTATACTTTGCAATATGTTCTGTTCAGCTGGTGATTGGTAACTTTGGACTGAGCTTGGACCAGGAACGAGTTCAGATGGCAATCTGGGCAATCGTTGCAGCTCCGTTGATTGCGTCCGTAGACCTGAGAACAATTCGGCCCGAGTCAAAAGCTCTTCTGCAGAACAAAGCCACCATTGCTGTCAACCAGGATCCGCTCGGCATTCAGGGACACCGCGTCTACAAGGTGATTTGAAATTGGTATTGAGACAGCTGGCCAGATACCCCCAAAAATTGTATGGTTTTATCAGGTAAAGCCACTTGCAAAAGACAACCCAAAAACAGACCCCAAGCAATGCTAATGCTCTATACTGTTCACATCAAGTGAATATCCAAACAATTGCACAAATTCATCGGTGTAAGTGTTGCAGAAACTTAATTGTAATAAAATCTTTTATTAATAATGGAATAACTTAACTGAAATTGGATTAAGTCTGAGGTGGATTTTCAGCAGTTTTGCTTAATATAACCCCGCTGGGATTTTACGTCTGTGTCCGAATGACTTAACATTGATTTGCGGGGTCAGTGAAAAACTTTGTTGGTATCTGTATTTGGAATTAGGTAAGATGTCAGGTAATTATTTCATCTGAAATTCATACTGGTGCCATTTGCCATTGTTTGGCATACTGAGTGATTTTTCGTTATGGAGTTATTTTTCCATACTCTGTTGCAATTGTCACATTTTCTTGTAGGCGAATATTTTGTACAATTTCACAGTAAATATAATTCTGTGTCTGTCTTGTTGTGTAACCTGTAGCTCTTTATGGGAAACCCATCGTAGAGGTATGGAGCATCACCTGCCATATGGGATCACACAGTGTTACTTGCCACCCGACACAGGTGAACGTGCCCCGTCATAACCCCAGCCTGAGTTGACCTTGGTGTTGGTTACATACCCAGATAGTTAACATCTTCACAGGTTTACACCACCCGTCCAGTGTCGTTGACGCGACGCTCTACCATCGGGGACTGGGGATTTCCAGTGGCAGCAGCTCGAGCTTGGAACAGTCTGCCGCCTGCGACGAGAGACGCCAACTCACTGCTGCAGTTTCAGAGAGAGACAAAATCGCATCTTTTTCGCCAGTCGTTGTTGAACTGACTCGTGAACTGCTACCAACAGTCTTACACTTATTAGCCCAGTGCTCACAACATACCTAGCATAATTCATGTACAGTGCCCTTGCAATGTCATTTGATGTGACAGTGTCACTTTAATTTGTACCTCATTAATAATAATAATAATAATAATCCAACTAGTAATCGTTTGATAGCAACCCAGCTGGGAGTTGAACCCACGATCTCTCTGTCATAAGTCTGACACTACAATTTTGCCGTCAAGTCACCACGAAGTTTGTGTTGGTGTTGTTTTAGATTAGTGATGCTCCGTAGCTGTTTGAGGGGGTTTCCCAGAAAGAGCTATACGCACCCTTTAATCTTTGGTGAAAAATATTTGTCTAATTTGTAAATATTCTCTACTAATTAGCCAGCAGTAGCCACACCCACAGCAGGTTCAGGGCCGTCAGCCAAACGCAACGTTTTTGACACCCCCCTCCGCCTGACTAGCATGCATTGCGATCTCCTCACTGGTGAACGATTGCCATATTGTTCATTTATTGCTTTGATTCGTTAGTAATTAATATTAAATTGCTGGGCATTTATTTTTTAGAACGTGGTGTTAATTACGATTCGTTTATGTTGGCTTACTTTTATTCGTAGATGAATCATTGGATGATGCAACGCCACGTCGTACTTTGCGCAAAGCATGCTAGTCAGGCGGAGTCGTTTCGAGGACGACGTCTTCCATAACGGAGTGAGCCTTTAGTCGAACATCTAGAATTTTTAATGCATATATCTGTGGCCACACCCTGTAACTGCGTGTTTTTGCTGTTTCAGACTGGTAACATCGAGTTCTGGGCGCGTCCAATTCTGCCAGCAGGAAGCCATGCCTTTGCTGTGCTCAATTTTGGAGTCGCGACTCCCAAGAAAGTGACGCTGAGGCTTTCACACATCGGACTGAGTCATGCCGCAGGCTACAACGTCACGGAGGTTTTTGACGGCACTTATGTTGGAACGTTCAAGCCCGACAGTGTCTTCAGCTTCAGGGTCAACCCGTCCGGCGTGTTCTTTGGTAAAGCCATGGCACTTTGACAAGAACGAAATGTCTGTTGTATTCTGCACATATGACCGGGTTTACGTTTTTATTGACTCCCATCTTGCTTGTTTTTTTGCCAGTTATTTGAAATCCCGATAAACGATGTTCCCTTCAGTTGTTTCCAGTCGCGAACTCAATGACATTTCCTTCGGTCTCTCTTTTCTCTACTTCTTTGTTATTACTGTTTTATTTAATCATTATGCTCTTAGTAATGTTCAATATTTGCCTTGGTGTATTATTGTGATGCATTTCGTTTTTGTTGTGTACTTTTGTTAACATGGATAATATTGCTTAGATCAGAATGATGGCAACTGTTAATATTGCTGTCGGACCTATTCTGTTGCCAGAAATGTTACCATACCATTTATCTATTGTTTCCCTGATTTGTGACCATATATTGACATGTATTACCAGTATCGTTCCAAAGTATGCCTCTCCCAAAGTCTTGATGTATTACATCACTTGATGTAATGTAATGTAGCTGTGATACTAGCCAATTAGTGCACTTGAATTCTTTCTGTCTCAGATGTTGTAGGTCTGGTTACCGTTTAAGCTTAGTAGCTCTTCATAACGACCTTACCTTATAGGGCAGCGGCAAAAGCCAGAAACTCGTCGGGTACCCCTCCCCATGGTAGAACAAGTTGTAACCACATTTTTATTAAAGGCACATGTATAGAGCTTCAGAAAAGGATGATTGTGAAATTTTATTTTGGTGGCAGCTGTATTTTACAATCCGTTTTTCATGTCAAACCCTAGCGTCCGCTAAGGCAAAATGTCCAATGCATACGTGCTTGGCATAGCGGTCCTATAGAGTTATACCACGATGACATATGT
>Ga0209367_1009172_pt1 | contig 13460 bp, 9 predicted proteins | sample WorMetLIZISLAND2_FD_187412 | JGI IMG/M metagenome (GOLD analysis project Ga0209367, IMG submission 187412) | Marine gutless worms symbiont microbial communities from Max Planck institute for Marine Microbiology, Germany - Olavius geniculatus... ... | reverse complement strand
GATACAGAGAAAGTTGCGTTTCTTTGGCCATATCTGTAGAATGAACGACAGCAGAAAGATAAAGACCCTGGTGTTCAGAATGATGGATGGTTCAAACAAAAGAGGACGGCCTCACCGAGAATGGTCAGATGACATTGAGCAGTGGTGTGGGACAACTTTGCAGGAGTTGAGCCACGCTGCCCTAGATAGGCAGCGGTGGGCAGCGATAGTAAGAATGGCGTCAGACACCAACGGGCATTGAGCCCACAGTTGTCGATGATGATGATGATGATGAACACATTTTAACGTCAATTCCCGTAATGTTACAATTTTATAAACACGTTACTCAACATATGTAAACAAACACAAGCAGTCATGTGCTCTGAACATAACATAGGGTCAGTCAATTGTTAATGTCAATGCTAACGTTAGGGATAGTGTTAGGGTTAGGGTTAGGCTTGGGATTAGGGCTAGCTTTAGTATTCAGGTGAGGGAAAACAAGAAATTTGAGCAAAGCTCACGAGACGCGCGAAATCCTATAGCTTTTCCAGTTCAGTAGTTATAGTTTCGAAAATCGCATATCATTTGGACTTGGCCCATCGGGACCATAATACACATCAGCCATAATCACTGCCAAAACAAACTAACAACCCTCTATTACCTTTGCACTTGGAAAACAAAAAAAAATTTATGAAAGATGTGAGTTTAAATGCATATGATTAGTGAAAAATGAGAAATATAATTCATAATCTACACCGTCAACAACCGGAAGTACTACACCGAGGAAAGGGCCAACTAAAATTTGTGACAGCCGCAGATAAACATGGACCCGAATGAATTCGGCACAAAGTAAGTAAGTAAGTAAATACATATCATAATTTACGTTAAACTATATTAACCTCAAACATGGAGAAGTATTTCACCATTAATTGTACATTAATTCTGAAGTCTGATTCCATAATTTGGATCGGATTGGCGCTTATCTAATGGCACTAGCTTGATAAATCACGATGTCGGTTGATGCCAGTGAATGTTGTACCGCAATCCCCGCCATGCGCCACACTAAACTGTTACACTGACGGCAGCCATCAGGGAATCACAGTAGAGGTACCTGGATAGATGTCGTCACATCGGCAGTGAAGTTGAATCGCATCAGATAAAATTATTAGTGCCAACCTCGTTTGTTTGACTCAGTTATACTCGCATCTGCACTTAGGGCCTACATTCCTAGTACTAGGGGCCTACTGAGTACTCAGTATTACTGCAGCATGGAGAGTAGTCTACAGGGCATAGGCCTAGATTAGAGTGCATCAAACCCATATGATTTTTTGAAGTTCTGAATTTTGATTCGGCCCTATAACAGCAGTGTTCCATTTTATGGAAAAAAGTTTCTGAAATTTCTGGCAAATTTTCTGAAATTTCTGGCAAATTTTCTGAAATTTCTGGCAAATTTTCTGAAATTTCTGGCAAATTTTCTGAAATTTCTGTAGCCATTTACGGGGTTCACAAGAAGTCATGGAAATTTGAAATTCAGGATTTTTTATAAATATTTGCAAATACAACTTTTGTTTGCTTTTGCATGCTTTATTCACACAATAGTAGTACAGTACAAAACAGTCCAATAGCTGCTAGAACGTTTAAAAATTGCTGTCTTACTATGCTGTAAGCAAGATTAAAGTGTCACTCAGTAACTATTTACATGTTTATTGAGTGTTCCGTTGTTCACCATAATCAGTCTTCATCATCAGCTTGACATCTGTGTTTGCACATATTTGATTTTAAATGTATACATTGAAAAAACTGAAAAAAACCAGTTTCAGAATGTTTCTGTGATGTTTAGTCACATCAAGATTCAACAATTACTATTCAGTCAATTATCTTCATCAGTGTGGTTCTTGAACAGAAAGGATACACCTTCCTAGGGGCGATTCACATATTGTATAATGCAAAAATGTTATTTTTGACCATCTTCTTCCCCATATAGCATTGAGTAACAGTATTGCAGACCACTCAAATTATATAACACTTGCTTAACAACTACCATATTGCTAAAAAACCACGGTTTTAGTGCCAGTTTCAATAACCATAACAACACTATAAGTTTTGTTTTGGTTTTACCTCAGTCGTATTTTCTACCAGACAGACCTTCAGCAATGCTTGCTGTCTGTCCGCAGTAAGACTGCTATTGACATACTGGTAACTGCTGTCTAGGTATCGGCTGCTGGTGCTGCCGCAAAGTACCTGTATAACTGTCGCCACTTTGTAGACCCCCAAGCCGAATTTTTTGGGAAATTTGGCTGGCTGTACAAAATTTTCGGCTGATATCCGGATTAGCCAAATTTATGCGTAAATTATAAAATGCGACTAAAATGCGGCTGACATAAAACATTTTCGGCTAGAAATCTGGCTGAAGTGCATAACAACACTACTAGACACTGCTAGTTCTTTATTCTGTATGTTTCTGTGTCTGTCTGTTGTTACCAAACTATTATTTGGTGAATAAAGATTGATATATAAGAGTAATGTGCTAATGCTTGAAAACATGCTGAATTTCTATAAACCAAAAACAGTGTGAACAGTGAGTGGAGGTTCTTCTTAGCTTAGCAAAACACAACTGCCACTAAAACGAATGTCACAACTGTCACATGAAAAATGTGTTGCAGAAAGTTCAGCAGTTACAATGTAAGTTTGTAATTGTCATGGATAAAGCACAGCAGATAAGCTACATCGCTTGCTGTTGGCAACAAGCCCCGCTGTCGAAAATATACATTCTACTGGCACTGAAGACGCCGAAGCAGACAGATGTAGATGGGCCAGCTTGCGCAGAACTGGGTACAGGCCGAGACTAGCATTATGCTGCCAAAACTGGAGCACATCGTCGCAGGCAGGGGGCATAGATGTCAGATAATTTGCAACTTCCACAGCAACCTGACACACCATAACACGGATTGAATTTCACAGCTGTCAAAAGATAAGCGTTTACCCAACTTCAATGCCACTAATATAGATTAATAACAGTTACCATTTCATTCTACATCCAAACTGCTTCCCATGACACTTAACTAAATCACCTGTCATTAATTCATTATACTTTAATGAAACTAATTTTTAGGATTGAGTGAAATGACTAGACTCTATACAAGACACTGCTAATTCCAAAAAATGAAGGAATACTGGAAACAATCATACCATTGAATCAGTACTATGACCAGGTGACTGATATCTGAGATCATTCAGACAATAATATTTTCTATCCGACATCACGATCGCACGTCAACTTCCGGTTTCGTTTGTTTATTTGTGTAACAGTAGATAACTGTCCTTACTAATTAGTAAGTAACGGTATTTCGCTAAAGCTAAAAGCTACTAAAAAGTAAAAGTCAATGCTAAGGTGACATTCTGTTGTGGGGATACCACGAAAGTGAAATAATGCAAAATGTTTTACAACAGTTTTTAATTATTAGTCAGATTTTAGCCGGAATTTTTTCGGCGGCTAATTCTTCATCAAAATTCAGCTGATATCTGGCTAAGCCGAGCTTTTTTACGGCGGATTTTTGGTGGCGAGTACAATTTTGGCGGATATGGTGAATTTTCGGCGGCTTGGGGGTCTACCGCTTTGCAAGCCTCGCCAGCCTCACATGCTTAGTTTAGCGTGGCCCCATTCTGTCCTGGCTTATGAATGTTGATTGTACTCATGCTAACTGCACTCAACTACATCACTGGTTGTTATTCATCTTGCGCACTGTATTGTCTGTATTATACTATCTTGGTTTATTGTTGTTGTCAGAACAATGAGCACATTCAGGTTCACTGGCCAGCCAGTGAGTAGCGGTGTTCCACAGCAGCAATTTTACATGCCGCCGACGCCGCCATTGAATCTTACTGCAGCACCGCAGTACTTTGTTCCGGTGTCTTATCCATCAGTATCACCAGGAATGCCTGTCATGCAGCCGCCACCAACTTACATCGCCAGACTGTTTGACAATCTTCCGGTTACCATTCAGCATCCGCTTCCAGCACCACCTTACGTTTATCCGCAGGCTTCTGACGCTCCTCCGCCATTAATGCAGATCCATCCAAACCATATCGTTTCTGCGTCTGGAAATGGTGCGAAACAATCAAAGCAGTCAGCTCGTCCAAAGAGTGCTAACACTGCTAGTTCGAAAGCTGATTGCCCTCCGCCGCTGATGTTGGTGAAGCTGGATTGTGCTGCCCCTGCATCCGGAGGTACATCGAAGCTGTCCATGGGGTCAGTTGTAAACAGTACCCCAAAAGTGCCCACCAGTTTGGTGACAAAATCAGGCTGGCGTGGCAGCAGAGTCACGACGGAGCTAAATGACAAGGCGAAAGACAATCAGCCTACCAACAACTGTGATACAATCGACCGCCAGTTCAATTCCATCGACTTCTGCCAGTCTGCAAGAAGTCAGGAGAAAAAGAACGATGTTAAAGTTTCTTCTGTCTGTACTTCAACGAGCAACAGCAGTCTCATAGAAATTTCATTGTCTGAGCACAGAAACCTTATCGCTACCAGTGGCAAATCGATTTCACCTGTTTCGCCTTCTGGCGAAAGTTCCACTGTGTCGACACCATCCACTGTACAAGCAGATTTACCTGACCATCCCAAAGCAGCTTCAGTAGTTTCTTTGTCTCAGGCAAGCAGTGGGAAGACTAACAGTGCCAGGGTCTCTGAGACGGGACTTGTTTCTGTGTCTAGAATGGACCGAAAGACTTCTGGCTGTGTGACGTCATCGGTGGCCGAAGGTGCTACGATTTTGTCTAGTGTGGGGTCATCCACGGAATCTGCTGCCAGTTCGTATGCAACCTCTTTCGTGTCACCGCTGTTTTCATTAGTGGCTCAGCGCAGCAATGTGGTGATATCGTCACCAGGCATCGGCAGGGGCAGGCAGCTGCGCCAAGCTCTGGAGTGTAGAAATGAAGGATCAACTTTGCCTAAAGTTGGAGGTCAGTTTCTTTCTTAGCTACAGCCTTTGTTGCTCCATAAACTGTCTCCTTGTACTTGTTTGTGGCAGACTTGCATAAATAAATATTTGTTCCAGATTACAGTTTTGTTATTCAAATACTTACCAGTTTGAAGTTTGCAAATTTGATTAGTATATTAGTTATGAAAGTTATTTTATAGGGTGCACAACATCAGCTTGATTGCTCTGTGGATTCACAATTAATAGGTCATGTGGGTTTGGCTCTTAGATGATCCATTTTCAAAGAATGACTGTGGGCAACTTTTTCACACCTGGGTGTCTCTGTCACCAAGAGGTATAATTTGGTACCTGCCAGAGGGTGGTGACGCTCTGTGGCTGGGAATGTGACGTAAGAATTCTGTTCACTTGGTGCCATGCAGGTGACTGGTGTGGCACACTGAGTCTCGATACTTTCAAACGTCAACTGATGACATGTCATACATTTTTTTTGCGAAATATTGACGGAAAAATGTATTAAGTGCATTAGAGATCTTTCTGAGTATGCACAATATAAATTTACACTTTACTTACTTACTTATGATATATGTATAAAAGTAAACTGGGTATTTGTTTCTGCAATCTGCATTCTTTGTTTCATGCGTGTTAGTGTAGTAGTGGCATGTGGGTGTTATTCTAAATATGTGTCAAAATTTTTGTCTTTTCTTGTAAGGGGGCACACTAGCACAGGTATGGATAAAAAATGGGAATTAAGTACTCTGTAGGCAATGTTACTGGTTGCTATAACTATGTGCAATATGCATGTGACTGTGCAAAACTTTTGTCAAAATGTTTACGTGTATACTTGATGTCTATAAATGTGTCCAATACAGTCTTGCAGTAAACATTGGCATTATGTCAACTAAGCAATGTCTGCTAAATGGCAGAGTTCTGAAACTGTCAAAGGCCTGAAGTATGCAATTTATATTTTTAAAGTTTTCTATTGTACCATATATTGACTTTCCGAATTTTTAAATATTGAAAATGAAAAAAAGACCTTTTGGCTTTGATGTTGCAAAATTTAGCAGTAGGCTAGCATTGACCGGCTCACCAATCCATACAGTGTTGTGCGTTAGTGCTCTAGTAGATAGCCACTGGTATATATTATGGTGTCACAGTGCGAATTTCAGATTTTTAGTAGTACACGTTTGTTGATTTTGATGTTTACTGGTACACCAAGACAAAACTTGGGCATTTGCTATAGGAATTTCACCTAAAAAATATGTCTGCAAACTGACAGAAAGCTATTTTAAAATCGGCTCAAATTTTTTTTTATTCTTGCTGTTGTTTTGACATTTTTTTGCATCTAATACCAAATAGTCAGTTGGCTTCCATAGATTTTCTTTTCCTAGCTGCTCTGGTTCTCTGGAATTTTCACCATTGCATGCAGTGATTTTGTTTTCTGTTAATGCTTACTTTTCTCTCTTTTGCTGTCGCTGTGTGCTTACCGGTAAATGTTGTTGCAAATAATGCCAAAATATCCTCGATATTGCTCATCTACACAAAACAGAACCCATTCCACTCAGCATTTGCAGCGAGGTGCCGTAACAGAACATTGGACTAAAGAGTGGGTTCAACTCCTGGTCACGTAGCTGTCAAATGGTTACTACTTGGATGGGTGACTGTCTGCAGATGGGTAAACTGTATAACCAACACCAAGATGAAGTCACTCTTCAGTCCCTTAGGAGTAAGTAAATTGAGTGCTGGCGTACATGGCTGAGGTTAAGATGGGACACGTTCACCTGCGTCAGGTTGCAGGCAACTGTTTGTGATTCCATATGGTAGATGATGCTTTGTAACTCTGTGATGAGTTTTCCATAAAGTGTCTCAACATCGCCCTTTTTACTGCCAATACATTTTCGGGTTATCAGTTATCTAGCAGCAGTATGGCTTTTTAGCTTTTTGTTGTAACAACTTTCATCAACAAATACAAGATATTATTAAATCCGGTTAGCATGAGGATAATTTTACCTGCAGTTTGCACTGCTAAAATAATTATGCTTGTTACTCTGCCATTATTATTTCGTGCTTACTAGTGGTGATGGTTTCGTGTGCATGTTCATGCACAGATCGTAATGTGCATGTGGGAAATGTGCATGCTGATCAATTGCAGTCGGAACTTGATGACTTTCTGCTGCGAGCTAGCATGCACAACATTGAAGTCAATCGTACGTCACCTATGTAGTCATATGATAACTATATGACTGTTTGTGTTGCATGTTTTCTTTCTCATTCCCGGTTGAGGGGACTGGCCGGTCACAGCCCCAATATGTTCCAGAAAGTCCCGGAGGCGTCGTGGATCAGTTGCGAAAACATGAACAGACGCCTGTGATGAACTCTGCGGAACTGGATTCCGGGTTTTGCATGTTTAACCCTATGGCTGTGGTGGTTAAGGCATTGGATTCTTGATCAAAGGGTCATAAGTTTAGTTCAATTCATATGTGGTCTGGTATCATGTAACAACTCTGGGCAATGTTGTTTACTACCACGTGCGTGAGCACTAGACCACAGGCAGGTTTGTGTAAACTTGTGTTGAACTGTAACTTTCAAGTTACTGTTCTATCCTCACTGTATATCATTTGCAAACAACTTTTAGCAAGCTGGCCAAAAAAGCTAACCGATAGCTTTCTCGGGTCAACTCAGTCTTCTACCCTCAGCAGGATAGGAGATGAGTACGTAGTAGCTTATGGGCTACAGGATGAAGGCCTATTGTTGTTGATTGAGTTGGTGACCAGTATCTTATCTCTCAGGTGCTCTTTGGGTCAAAATTTTGCTGATACGGGCAATGGATAGTCGCATTGTGTCATGGTATCATTAGCTCATTCCGGTCAGGTGCCATTTCCAAGACTGTAAAGAACTCTTCATGATGAGTTTGACTCAGTTAGCAGTGCTCTAGCGTGTACCTGACCTTTATGGAGTCGACAAAATGCTGGCTTGGTAGTCTAATGGTAATGCATCGGGCTAGTGATTGCAAAGGTCACTGGTTTGATTCTCGCCTCGTCCACAGCTTTGGGCAAGTTGTTCACACGTAACCAGGCAGTATAATTTGGTACTGGGCTAACCGCCGGGAAGGTTACAGTGGTATTACGGGTGATAACTGGCCCTCCGCCCTTATATCTGAGCTGTGTTTGCACTCACTGCTGGCTCAGGGCCATGAAAACGGAGATGAGATGAGCACTGCTTGTATCGGTGCAGAGCTCTGAGAGAGAGTGCTGTTGACTGTCAGCATCTGCGATTTGAACTTTTGATTTAGCTTTTGTATTTGTGTAAATTCGTGTGCATGTGACAGATGGTTCCAGCGCTGTTGCCGACATCGATCTTTCCGCACGTTTCGCTTCATTCACCCTGCATCATGCTGGTGTTACTGGCGGAAGACCCGTCGAAGAGTCTTCCTTCCAGACCCCCGAAGTTTCTTCTCCAGGACTGCAGTCCAGTCATGGAACCCAGACGGAGTTTGTGACACCATCGTCGTCATCACCATGTCCTTGTGTGAGCACCGTGGATGCGGATGTCCAGTGCTGTCCGGAGATGACTGATAAAGGCACAGCGATGACAGACTGCAGAACGGTAGGTTTGCACAATTTAACATCAATTAGTCGTTATGCTGAGTTGTCAATCTCAATGGATCTCGGATCACAGATGACTTGAGCAAGAAACTACCGTACAAATTTGTTTATTATTATTTTAATTTTTTACTAAATTCTTGAGGGTGAAATATTGGACACTATTATTATTTTTATTATAACAAAGCAGAACAGTCATGGTCAAACATGGTCAAACCCAAGGCCAAAGTGACAAGGCCAATGTCGTCTCACAGTGCAAAGCCAGAAGATAAAAGATGAAGTAACGATCTCCCACTTTTTAAATAGAATTGCAAGCAGGTACTCATTTCTTGTAAGTAAGGAAAGTGGATCTTGAAATATTTATTTAGTGAAGATGAACTGAAAGGTGACGTTTGTAGGCCTGCTACAGGCCAGTTTGTCTAGATTTTGGCCTTGAATTTGTGGCATGGTCAAAGCCAAAGCTAACCGTGCAAGGCGAAGTCCACATTGGCAAAGCCATGGCCAGTTTTCTGGAAGGTTAAGGCTGCAAATTTTTTGTCGTTAAGGTCAAGGACTAACAATAACTTCACTGGCAAGAATGTAATGTTATCGTACTGCATACAGTTGTTAATTTTTGTTTTTAATTTGATTACGGTACCATTAAAGCAGCCGAGTCTGTCAGTGAAAAATTTAGGAAGTCGGTCAAGAATTTAGTGCCACGTTTTTTTGACTTGCACTGTTGTACCGGGTATTGAACTTTTTTGGACTTTATATTTTGTACAAGTAGAATTTGTTTTATAAGTGTATATATGTCAAGTGTTAATGTCATTCATTTAATTTTGTTTATATTTCAGCTGACAAATGCTTACAATGATTATGATGATCTCGCGATAATGTTTGCTCGTTTTACGACTGTCAACACTTTTGAGTATGTCTGCTTTATAATATATTTACATGCACAAGCATAATTACCAGAGTCATTTTGTTTTTGTGTTTTTTTGTGTTTTTTGGGTCGACCGTTAAGCTGTGAGCTAACTAAGCTTAAAGGTTTGGCCCTTATGTCATCTGTCTGTCCGTTCGTCCATAATGGATGTACTGCAGCTAACGGACAGGGTGCAGGGGAAAATTTTTACACGAATATTTAGCTATGTGTCTTGAACTGTGGCATACAAATTTTCAGCCATTAACTCCAAGGGGAACATTTTCAAATTGGTGGTTGAATGAAGGGAGGTAGGAAAAATGTGCATTTTTCAACAGAAAGCTGGGCTCATCTCAGAAACGGTGAAAGATACGGCCTAGGTTCCTAATCAGTCACTATTAGGAAGTGGCATATGCCCTTTCAGATGAAATGAAAATCATCAATCGTGGGTGACCTTCAAGGTCAGTCACAAACAGTATGTTTGGCCCCACCTTAGCGACAGCTGGGCTTCTTGTTATTTCTTGAGTTTAGTTGTCAGTATCACTGCAACTCGTTGCCTTAGAAGTCTTGTCTTCAAAACAACTATTACATGTTTGATTGATATTGTTTTTGGCCTTCACATATATTATCATTGTGTACTGTGGTACTTGGTATTACCTGTAATTTGGTATAATTGTTAACTGTATTGAAATGTGTTAGTCTTACATTATATGCAAGGTAATTGGTTTAGTGTTCAATATCCAGCATCCGCTCAGTTGAACAGTTCTGGAAAGACATGGCAAAATGCAAATGAACATAAATGGTTTTGGAATATTTTGTAAAATGCACATAAAAGGATCTGGAAAATCATCATGGAGAACCACTCTCAGTGTTCTCCATATGCATGCCGTGGTTTTATTCCTTTTTGAACTGATGTTGTTCGATAGCCACTCAATTAAGCAGTCTGGAAAGAGATGGCAGAATGCTAATGGGAATATCCTGTAAAATACACATAAGATGTTATGGAAAAGCAGTTTCAGTATTCCATATGCAGTTGTGCACCCTGTCACTGTGGTTGTATTCTGATAAACTGATGTGATGTTATTTGTGCTGTGACAGTGAGGCAGTGAAGAAGCGTTGTTCATCTGAGATGTCAAGCATCAACACAGAGATGAGAGTTCTCACGCAACGCATGAAGAAACTACGAGACTGCATGTCACTCCTCATGGTGATTGTTACCCACATGTTGTGAATAAATTTATACTTCGGCATAGTGACTTCTAAGCTATTTAAATTTATGAAGTTAGAACGTAAGTAAGTAAGTAAATGATTTATAAATCGCCAGAGTCTCAGAAAGAGTCACGTATATTGCTTTGGAGATCAATGGGGAGATTACAGTGTGAACTGTTTGATTGACACAGTACATGTATAAATATTAGTCTCTGCAGCAAGTTCTGGTGGCTGTATCTAAGTTCAGATCAAACAGGAACGTCAACGGCTTTGAGAACAGGCGGTGTGCTCAGTCCATAAAACACTCCACACTGCGCTGAGGGTGGGGGGCGCCAACCTCATCTTGCCCATTGCCCAACTCAGTTACCATCAACTGACTGGTGAACTGTCCGGTTGACTCACTGCTGGACAAAGTAAAGGCTCTACTGTGTCCTGTTCAGGTTCTCGGAATTCTCGATGGTTGAGAAATGTAGTTCTAGAGATCGAGAATTTTTTTCGAGTCTCGAGCGAATCGAGTCTCGTTAGCATTCTGCTGAATAATGAATATAAATATACAGGGTGATGTGTACAAAAGTGGAACACATCACATACTTGGCTCACATAGATATTTGTTAGTGTGATCTTGCAGTGTTTAAAAAGTTTACTTGGTGTAGCTTGGCATTTTCTGGCCTATGTAAGTCTTTTGCATGCAGTAAGCGATATAGCAGCAAAACTATAAATCTGTTTTTTTGGAGAGCAGACTCATTGTAGCATTACTATCCATGTTTTTACCAGGATACGACAGAATCTCATAGCAGCTGTTCGTCCAAGAGTGCTGACAATGCAGAAGTGGTACAGGCAACTTCGCAGTCCAGTCATCTGTCGTCTTTTGTGAGTGTTCCGCTGACACTGGCTGAGTAGTAATAAATGGTGATGGTGATGTAGTACTGTAGCTGCTGCCGGTTCAGATGGACCTGAAGCTCGAGCTGATTGGCTTGGTCCAATGGTTGGCAGCTGCCTGGTGCTTGTACTGCAATTATCGGATAACTGGGCGAACACTTGCAGTGGCAGTGTCATATCAGCACTATAAATACTGTCATTTTGCTCTTACTGTTGCTGTTACGCCCAAAAGACTGATTGATATCTGGTGTGTTAAATTGGGCAGGATAAGTCCGAGCCTGCCAGTGAAGCTGGGCTTAGTGCCATAATTGGCATAGCCTGTCTACAGCGATCATATTTCTACAGTTAATATGTACCTGGTTTGCCATTTCTGTGCTTTGTTTGTCACAATTTTTGTAAAATTTATGTCTCACAAGGTAGGACGGTGACATATGACATGTGCGTGGTGATATTTTTATTTTTTTGAGGATGGTGTTTCCTTGAAAATTTTCCACAGATGGTGCTAGCAGAAGACTTTGTTTAAAAAATAGATTCATGGCAAAATAGGCGGAGATTTAGACAGAACTTTGGTGCTATGTTGTTTTGACTTGTGGTGTACGTGTAGACTGGAGAAACTGCGAAGCTGCCAAGTAAGCCCACTGGACTGACCTCGGAAACCTCACCGATCGGGGTGTCGGAGAAATTGGCATCGGGATTCTTCCGAGAAACGGCTTCCAGTGGAGCCAACATTACTTCCGTATCCTGCTCTACCATGGGTACCAGTACCAGTCATGAGAATCACCTTGGTTTGGGAGGAGGATATACAACCAGCCACACAGCTCATCCTGTCCATCTGTCACCGGGTCGGCACGGCGTATCCTTTGGTGTTAGTTCCATATGCAGCTCCACGCACGGAACCGGAATCATGAGTACCAGTCGTGAAAATCATCTTGGCTTGAGAGCAGGGCTTAGCCATGCGACTCAGTCTGGCCTTCCGTCGCCGGGGCTCTGCATTACTTCCAACTCCACCCTGAGTCCCAGAGGTCGTCAGAATAACCTCGGGTTGGCAGCTGGTTGTCAGAATCACCTCGGAACTGGCTTACAGCCGCTGGCCGCCAGTTCAACCTTCGGGCCCAACGACTTCAGCATGGATGACGTCTACATGAGCGACAATGATGACGACAACAACATGGAAATGCCCACGGCCACCAATCAGGATGACTTGTCAAATCTACGTCGTATGTGTTTGTGCTTTTGTGTTGATATCATATTTTTACGTGCGAGAGCTAGCATAGCTAGCTATAGCATAGCTAGCTATAGCATATGGTAATATATGGTAATTCTGTCTGTCCATCTGTCACGACCTGGTATCGTTTCAAGACTAGGTGAGATAGAGCTTCTGGTTTTCACCACATGATAGCCGAGAGTTTCTAGTATTTTGTGGCAAAATTCCATGCCACTGGATGAAGGGGGTCCCCATGAACGAGGGGTTGAAAGAGAAGCACCTCCTCTTAAAAGGTGCTGTTTTACTGCTATTGGCTCGTCTAACGTGAAAATGGTTGCAGATAGGCACATACATGCTGCTTATCATGACAAGCACTGGCGGCAAGCTTTTTAGGGAATTTTTTGCAATTTCAGTCTGCGACTCGCATTTCAAGAATGAATTGTGCTGAAATGGCTTGAGATAGTCCAAGACAACCTGCGTATGAATTTTTCAGCATTGAGTGTAGATTTTAGCAATCCAAGTCCGGACTCTTTACGTTCAAGGAGGCCTGTGCACATGGGTGTCAGAGAGGGGTATTCCTCTAAAAAGTGGTTATTTATCTGCTGTTGGCTTGTCTAGCGTGACAAGAAATTTGAGCTAATGCTCACGAGACGCGCGAAAGCCTATAGCAGTTCCGGTTCAGTAGTTTAGCTGAAAATTGGGGTGTTCATGCTAAGTTAATATACAAATACCAAATTCTCTATCTGGAT
>Ga0209367_1009170_pt1 | contig 13463 bp, 11 predicted proteins | sample WorMetLIZISLAND2_FD_187412 | JGI IMG/M metagenome (GOLD analysis project Ga0209367, IMG submission 187412) | Marine gutless worms symbiont microbial communities from Max Planck institute for Marine Microbiology, Germany - Olavius geniculatus... ... | reverse complement strand
CCGTCCATCTGGTGGCGTGGCGTAGTTGGTAGCGCGTTTCGGCTGAAACGAAGTTACTCTACGCCGGGCCCGGTTAGTACTGCGATGGGTGACTGCCTGCGGGCAGGTAAACTATCTCGGTGAGAAGCCTGCCAGCTAGGTCGACTCAGCCTTCTACCTCCTGTGGGATGGTAAAATGAGTAGTAACTCATTTACATGAGTTACGGAAGGTGGGGACCTTGGTACAGCTGACTGGGGTTGCCTATCTGGCCGCTGCGCTAGCCTGTGTATGCAGGCTGCACACGGTGGCCATGCGGCAGGCGGCTCTGGTTAGTGACGAAAGCGCATTAGAGGCGTGTTTGCGACGATGTGCTATACAAATTGACGATCTTTACCTTTACCTTTATCTTTGTATGTATTGAGGCTAAGCTTTAAATCATAGGGGAAAATTTTTTACACGAATAATGAGCAAAGTTTGTTAAACTCGGGCGTGCAAAATTTCAGCCATCTAGTACAAGGAAAACATTTTCAAATTGGGAGTTATATGAAGGGGGGTATGAAAAATGTGCATTTTCAATGGAAAACTGGCCATATCTCGAAAACAGTAAAAGATATGGCCAAGGTTGCTATTAATCACCAATAGAAAGTGGCATACTGACTTTCAAATAACATGAAAATCATTGACCTTGAAGGTCAGTACGTGCTTTTGTAGCTTTGTAGCTAAATGGTGTGAGATGGAGCCTCAGTACTGCTACAGGAACTGTATAAACAGTACGGTAGCACTCTTCCCTACAGACAGCTGGGCTTTCTTGTATTATTTGCAAGTCCCTACTCATGCAACTTAGTGCCCATGATCAGTAAAAACTGTAAATTTACTATAAATTGTGGGTCAAAAAGCACAAATTTCAAGGTCACAGGCCAACAAGTAACTAAGCAAAATTTTGTACTTCAATACAGTGCACGATACTATTCATAATGTAGAATTTAAACCACACACTAGTGCAATATTAGTCAAATGCCTAAAATATAATTTTACTAATCATTTTTTATCTGAACATTGCAATCCTCAGCAAGTCTGTAATATGAAATTTAGAAAAAACTTTTTGAACCAAACATCTGAAGAAAATCATGCAAAAAGATGACAACGAACAGGAACTTGTTGTGATCAAGAAAATGTCATAAACAACTGACCAGTATTCAGGGAACAGAAGTGTCTTGGTGCCAGCGACCACAGTGAATGGCTGCAGCACACAATGGCTGTCAGTGTGACTGCTACTCATGGATATCAAGCTGCCTTCAACTTCACACAACTGAAACATAACGTTGAGACAGGAAGCTTCAGCATACCACACTGTCATAAGTTCACAACAGATCATAATGGTACTTAATTATGACATTATGACATGCAACTGATGCCAAACCAAGGTCTTGAACTGGCTACAATGCCTACAGCAATGACATAATGACACAGAAAAATTGCTTTGAAGCAACCAACAGAGAATGTCAGTTGCTAGCTAAAAAAACTGCCAAGGAAGTTGATCATTTTAATTGTTCAATCGTTCAACACAGATGAATTATTTGAGTCAGCAGTGATGAGATGAAAATAAATAAATGGACGTCAGCCATTGAGTAGCATATCTTAACGTTTTGCCTTTTGCTTTTGTTGCTGTGGCTGAGATCATGGTAAGGTTGGCATATCTGATATAAATCAGAGCACGGAAAACTGCAACAAGCATAAAAAGATGCTGAAAACAATACAAGCGAGTTCACAGCAGACCTGAACATTGAAATGAGAATGACAGTAATAAAGCACGTGCTCAGATGCTGACGACAGCAGACTGCAGGCTTTTGCCATTGACTTGGCGTACATCGGCGAACACATCTGAAGCTCAACCCTCTCAGCCTTCAGCATGGCACCTGGTATGCAGCTCAACTTTGGCACAGGATCCACAGAAACTGCAGACTTTGACTTACGCTGAACATTCCCAGTTCACACAGACACAATGAAATCGGATAAGTGTTGCACGCAACAGACTCTGCAGCAAACTGGGCCACGCAACTAACTCCCCAGAACATGGCCACTTTCCAGCTAAACCTGGGTTAGGTGGTTACTTCGCTGATTCACATTATCCATAAATCCCAATCCTGAGCATTCACAATCCACACGAAACCAGCTAAAACTCTTCACATCCATTTTAACACAATCCCGCTAAGTCTTCCTCAGACATTCCTTCTGCAGAGTTCACTCACTCACACATGCATGCAAAAACCAAATCCACACCAATACAACATACTCAGACACATCAGCTTACTACGAGTGAGTGAGTGAGTAGAGTTTTATGTCCCGCCCGACATAGTATAGGTCATTTTGGGGATGACCTTTCCAGGCAAAATGCAAGTACACATAATAACAAAACAAAAAGTTTAACTTTTACACAAAGTTGAACCTTTATGAGGCACAAAACCTAAAAAAACCTAAACCTCACTATAACTTAAACAATAAATAATGAAATCAATTTATACTATCATTACTAAATCACTAACATTTCTCAGTTCACGTGGACAAAAGTATCAGCAAAACTGCCATCAAATTATTTATTCTTGTTATTCTCATCCACAATTCAGTTGTAAACATCAATGGAAACAAACTTACTCTTGAGAGTTTACGAGGAGCAAACAGCTTCTTGGACACATCAGATCTCGGCTCGCAAGCACACTGGACAGTGACAGCAGGCTTCAGAAAACAGATGTGAATTGTACGGTTTGCAATGTGTTCTTCCAGCTGAGCTACTTCATCAGCGTTCGGCGGCCTGCGATGCTGCGACATAGACGTCTCTGTTTCACAGAAAAACATCACACGTTCACCATATTGGCAAAAATTTTATGCAAATAAGAACAAACTAGTGAGTGAGTGAGTAGGATTCAACGTCCCACCCGACACAGGTGTCGACACCCAACACCCGAAGACGGCATTTCCAGGCAAAATTGCACAGACACATAATAATGGAACAAAAAGTTTAACCTTTACACAAAACACAAACAAATGATCTAAACTTAAAAATGTAAGAACTGCCGATTATAATTGTGCACATTTAACGTTAATGATAGTTCTAATAATCTTCCCTGTTATCCTCCAGCAAGCATCAACTTCTGCTGACAGGAGCTGACGTCATGAAATGAATAAGCAAAACAGCATTTGTTAGAGAAACACTGCAACATTAAAAAGGTGATTTAGATAACCCATAGTCAATAGGAACATAGAGTGCAGAGCTGATCCCGGTCTCTAAGCAGTCAGCCTGCAAGTGACACATAAACCTGGTGGTAGGCTTCCATTCACCAGGCCCACGGTTAACCTCCTAGTCAAAGAACGTCACTGCTCTTTGACCAGTACCAACTTATACTGCTCGGTGACAGAGTGATCAACTTGCCCAGAGTTGTTATATGGCAGTGCACCGAACAGGAGTCGATCCAGGGACCTCGGGGGTCACCAGTTCAACACGCTACTGTCACACCACCATTCACCAAGCCACACATACCAGTACTTTAATCAACTGCAACATTACAATCTCACAAAACGTACATTTGGCTACATTGACTGGTTGGTGTGATGACAAAAGTAACTTCTAAAAATATATACAAAATAAAATTCAACAACTGCAAACATTTCTTCATGATCACAATCACAAAAGCAAACACTATTAGTGCAATGCATCACTACTGAAATATAAAAATACAATCAAAAATACAAAATTATATAGTTACCGGTCATTGGCTTTGAATACGGCTCATAGTCATGGTTTTGTGCACATGCTACAAACTTGCTAATGCAATCCACCATTTGACTCGATACAATTAGATTCACGGGACCAAACAGATATGTCATGGTTGACTTCTCCTTCAGTTCCAGATTCTCAAATGCACTTTTCTGTTTAGTATGTACCTGCTCATCTGTACCTAAAAATAGCAGCTCACTTCAATCCTCAACAATACACAATTTAAAAATAAATGTTATTAAGTCCATCAAAATATCAAATGAAACAATAAGTTCAGCATGAAAAAGCCATAATAAAACATTTATATGAATGGCTGGAGTAGATTTTTACTATGTTCAATTAACTTAACTTAATTAACTTATTTTAAAAATGTAAATCAGTAAGCAGTCAATAAAGCTAAAAAATACCTTCATTGATGGTTCCACTTGCTGTGAATAAGTAATCCAGCCAAAATGCACCGTAGCGATCACACACGTAAGCCTCAGTGTACACATTAGCATGTTCCAACAAGTCGAAACTGTAAGCAACCGGAGGGCCACAATTCTCCGAGCTGCTGTCATCAAACAGTGAGCCACTGATGTAGTTCTTCTGTAAGCCTTCAGACAGAGCTGAGCTGTCCAAGCCTAATGTTAAAAATGTCAATCCTCTACAAGTCACAATCTGAAATAACACACACAGTACCCAGTATATTCCATACAGTCAACAATTCCATTAATTGCCAAGTAATCTGAGCAAAGCTCACGAAACGTGTAACAGCCTTAGCAGTTCCTGTTCGCTGATTGTCTTGGTCTCTCTCCAGCCACCTCCTTGCATTCACCTTTGAAGTATGCACTGCAGCTGAAAATCGCAAAAGAACACTAAAACCTCTATTTTGGGGGTTCAAGGTCATTCAAAATCATTGACGTTAATATCGCTAAAAAGCTTGTCACCAGTGCTTGTTATGATAAGCTGCATGTCTATGCCTATCTGCAACCATTTTCACGCTGGGCAAGCCAACAGTGATGAAACGAGGACTTTTCAGGGGGGTGCCCATCTTCTATGCCCTTGTTTGAGGGGAACCCCTTCATCCAGGAATACGAAATTTTGTCATGAAAAACTAGAGTCCTTGTGGCAGCCCACAGTGAAGATTTCGTGATCCTAGCTTGCACCATTTTGAGAGGGCTCAACGGTATGACGGAAAGACAGACACCTCGACGATGGCTAAGATGCGCGAAGCATTATGTGTTGTCGTGCGTAAAAATAATGCACAACCACAATTTACTTACTTATATGATCCCACTGATCTACCCAAGTATCCATAAACATTACATATATACGTCATTAACAAAACATAACATTCTTCATGTAAACTACAATTTCTGCTTTAGAATTCAACAGAATAATACAAAAACTGTTGCATTACATTCTGAAAAATCAACAATCATAGCTATAATGCTGCCACATTAGTGATACCAACCTACAAAAGCAAGCAACGAAAAAAATTACACATTGCAAAACAAACCTGAGTTTTGTCTGTTGACTTTGCTAATTCCTCAAAGTTGCACATTTCCATATTAATGCCAGTGATGCCATAGTGAACGTCAAAGTACGAAAAGCCACCCATTGTAATCTCCAGTCCAATACCATATGCAGTCATCTGCATGAGCTGGCGAAATATCATCTTTGTTGCTCCAAAGTAGGAGCTTTCCCGAACACTGTCACTCAACTATAAACGACAGTAAATGGTAGAACAACTAAACTGCTCATCAGAAAAACGTACACACTACACAGCAGAAGTAGCCATATAAACAGTAATCATTGTCAACATAGTTTAGCAAAAAACTAGAAAGCAGTCAGAGCCAGGTGGCAGCACCATATTCGGTTTGGCAGCGGTTTCCCTTATGCCCCACTGAAAGCAATGGTAACGAAAATTTCAAAGTGATCCAGGATCCAGGATTCCTGCCGGATCACCCCCAAAATTAAACCACTGGTAGTTTTTGCCACTCCCGACATTCCCTGAAAATTTCAGAAAGATCTGTCAATAACTTTTTGAGTTATCTTGCTAACACACAGACAGACAAACAAACAAAGTCCAACAAAAACATAACCTCCTTGGCGGAGATAAATATGTAACACTCTAATGTACCATGTACAATAATATTGCTGTCACTGCACAGTGCACATACACACCTTGAAGACAACTGATGCTTGCATGATATAAATTCCAACATCAAAAACACTCTGCTCTACTTTCTTCATCGACTGCTGACTATCTGACGTTGTCAATTCAGGAAATTCACTATCAGGAGACGCCAGCTGGGGAACAAATGACCACGCCCACGCTGCCCAGCCCTGGTTGGCTTCATCAGACATATCAGTCTCTGCAGTAAAACATTAATATCATTATTAAATCGATGTACTCTAATTAATATCAGTATTAAATCAACTATTACAAACTATACAAATGGCCCTCACAAGCATATGGCTTTTGTTTAATTGAAATACTTGTCCATAGTGAATGCAGGTTAAATAAGTTCCCAAAAGTAAACTCATGGGAATCGTTGAAATGGTACTTTTTACAAACAAAATGTCTGTGCTGTTATTCAACAAACAGCATCAAAGTTACACCACAAACACAAACACACTATAAAAATAAACCCAAAAACTATAAGTTTACTAAAACAGATGTATAAAATATATCTGCATTTTTATACTACACTGTGTCTCAAAAAAACATCCCGGACATTTTTGACTGTAACTTGAAAACCAATTATCAGATTTTGATAATTTTTGGTACAAATATTCCTGACACAACATAGCATCAAATGACCATTCAATTTCCCACCTCACCCGACGTTTGTTTCTGCACTACCTGGGGAAAGCACAACCAGCGAAATATCATTTTTTTATCCAATGCGATATGATTGCTTATTTAAAATAAAGCGTAAAAACACATTTTGGTCACATTTCTGACACTGTGGCTGACATCTCATTCAGTTGTCCATTTTTCAACTGCCTGAAGTGTTGGCCCAGTATGTGAACACAGGCAAAGAGATTCTTTCTCCATTCATTGACAGCAGTATCGATAATGATCTGCTTCAGACCAATCCCAGCTGTACCAGTCGCTTCTTGACTTCGCAGACTTTCCTAGACTTTATCTGGTAGACACACTGCTGCAAGACAGTCAAACCTTGTAATAAACCTGATGTTCGGCCCACAAATTAGGATAGATGGAATTTATTGACGTTTTTCATTCATTTTAACATGTATTATGCTTGGGTCTGGTTTCCCCAGGTAGTGCAAAAGCAGATGTTGGGTGAGGTGGAAACTAAAACAATTATTTAATAGCCAGCTGTGTCAAAAATATTTAAACCAAATATTATTAAAATCTGCTAATCTTTATTCAAGGTATAATCGATAATGTTGCGGATGTTTTTTCAGGTTTTCTGTTTATTTTAACACATATTTCACTTGATCTGCTTTCTCTAGGTAGTGCAAAAGCATACACTGGGTGAGGTGGGAAACTGAATGGTCATTTGATGGCAAGTTGTGTCAAAAATATTTGTACCAAAAATTATTAAAATCTGATAATTGGTTTTTAAGTTATAGTCAAAAATGTTGGGAATGTTTTTTTGAGACACAGTGTAGTTGTCATGCATATAACAATGTTATAAAAAGTAATACAATTTCTGCAATAAACAATATGATTAAAAGCCCAAGTCACACGAAAAAATGATATTGGCTAAATAAGTGTAGAATATAATACTAATTAATGATACACTGATCATTAAAAATAAAAACATCACTTTACATTAATTTCAATAAAAATAATGTTGTGCGAACAAAATTGTGATGTCATGAACAACGCTTTGTTTATAGCATGTATTTCAGTGTGCGAGGAAATTTAAACGCCATGAGCTGGCCATAGTATCGATGCTGCGTGTGCTCAGAGAGGGTAACTCGCTTGCATTCCAGAAGCGAAAGTCGGAATCAGTCGGCGATTGGTGCAATGGAAAGAGCATACAGTTGGCCTACTTTCGATATGCCAGCGACATCTTGAAATACAAACAAAGTCTTTTCGCCCGGTCCATCAACGCTGCTAGCATTCAAATTCTGACGAACGCTACACTGATGCCAATATTTGTGTGTGACATCGCAATTTCGTCACATTTGTCCACTTTGAACTTTATTTTTACAATATAAACATAACACTAGCAACAGAAAGATTAATAAATATTAACAAATTAGCATTTGATTAAGCCAATTAGTGCTTTATAACAGTTATGTAAACTGATGTGACTTGGATTTTAAACTTAGCACTTTATAAATTACTTTATACTCATGTACCTGTTCACCACAGTACCCATAATGTAGGGTTCGTGGAATTATGCGCCAAAATTTTGCAAATTATGCGCAACAATTTTAAAGATTAAGCGCGCACTTTTTGCCAATTATGTGCACCTTTTCGACTTTGTATTACACACAATTGGCAATCAACGATGGAAAAACCTCCTGAATCAACTCCCGTAACTGCAGGTGATTATTCTGCAAACATTAGACTTAGAGTTAACATTCATGTTCAAGAAAACAAATTATAGCAGTAAAATAGTTCTTACATTAGAACCTGGGCCTAGGACCCCTAGGTATTCAAATTCCAATACAAAAACTCCAACATGCGCAATGTTTCTGCGGCCAACCGGGTACGCTGTGGCGTCAGTAACTGATTGTACTTTGAAAACGAACACTCCGCACCAGCACTAGTTGTAACTGAAAAAATGTACATTTGTGCCAGTCTTGACAATCCCGGCAGTCTGTTGCCAACAAGTAGTAAGTAAGAAAAATAAGTCAGCAACAGGGAATATTCGATGAATTTTGCGGGAAACAGTATTTGTTGTTAGAATACATAGCTTACATTCATTACTATAAGCAAAATTACTGATGTATAACAAAACGACATTCATAAATGAGACAGATTATGCAGAGCTAGTTGTATTATGCGGGATCTGCCCAATTATGTGGAAGGTTACCAATTATGTGCAAAATTATGTGCGCGCATAATCGCATAATTCCACGATCCCTACTGTGCTACTACTATTCACTTCCCAAACATACCTTCTTTGTGCTCCACATTTCTGTCAGTAATTTCTTCAGTTTCAGGTGCTGCGCTAGAAGCAGGTAGCTCCAAAGTGCCATAATACAGTGCAATACAAAGCTCCAGCAAACGACAGAACATCGGCAGCTGAGTATCAGTTAGAGACATATCCAGCTTCTCACACAAAACGTTCAGCTTTGTGATGAATGGCAGCTTAGCAGACAGACTCTCGTACCGCATGTACAACCGACATGTCAGTGAACAGCTAAAAATACAACAACATCTGTAAACATGAAAACTGTAACACTGTAAACATAAAGTCCTTCCCCAGCCTTAAGGCTGATCGCCGTTTCTTTAGCGTTCAGCAAGACACCAGTTTTTACACTGCGAGACCATGGACATGGGGCTAGTGCATCGCGTGGTGTGCCTGTTTACGACCTAGCTTTTGCTGGTACTCGTTGCACCTACCCATGGAGAAATGACCAGGCTGAGTTGACCTGGGTGGCTGCTTACATACTGCAATGGTTTACCCACCTGCCGACGGTCACCCATCCAAGTACTTACCAGGCTTGGTGTTGATTAACTTCATTGATGTGACAAACGACGTTACCAACTAAGCCAAACCACCACCGGGTGCACAAAAATTTGTAAAACTCCGGCATATTGAATCAATCAACAAATTACAATACAAAATCCCACTAAGTCTTCCTCTGACATTTCCACCAGTAATCCAAAGAATATTAGCTACAGATGTTAAAATATATAAATTAATTTATATATATACTTTCAGTACAATAAAACAAGATTGAAACCTAAGCTTACCGATAAAATATTGGATCTTGGTATGACTCAATCTTGCCACTGGCATTACGTCTATCCAGACACAATGTCAGATCGTGAAAGTCGACCACTCGGCGGAGCACAAGCTCGGGAAGTAAAAGATCAATAAATGCTCGCTTCCAGTCCGAACCTACACTGTAGCACTCTGCCGACTTGATGTTCAATGACAGGACAATATCATCTTCCACAAACTTCAGGATCAAGTTGTTCACCACAATATTAAGGTTGTGGAATATTTTGTTCAGTAAGCTCTGTATGTAGCCTGGTGGCACTTCCACACCGTCAACAGCAATTGGTGGTCTGTTGGCCTTGAGAGCAAATGAATCACTTCGCTTGCTGAATGAGGAATGTGTACTATCTGTCTCAACACTGTGACTTGAATCACGCAACTTAACGATGCACTCAATAGTGTTGATGGTAATGACAACAGGTTCGGAGTATAATCTTGTCCACGGCATGTGCAAACGAAGCTCATGGATGAAACCACTCTTGAATGTGATTGGCAACATCAGCGCCTTTTCAATAACATCCAGTCGGAGATCGAGTTTGCTCAGTACAGCATCACCACCCCACAATGACAACTGAAAATCTTCAGTTCTCAATTTGACATATTTGTCAATGTAGCCCATCAACAAGGGTGTTATATATGACTCCAGCTTAAACATGACTACTGCGTTCTGCTCTCAATCCTGCTCCAAAATGTTATAAGATGCAAGTCACGCCTCTGCACAACGACTGTGCAGCATGAAGACAAAATGGCATTCCTAAAAATACAAATTAACAAACTTATACTGCCACAACATCTTGGCAATAATGTCAAATAAATACCGTTGCATTTAAAACTGTTTGTGATACTATATACCGTCCGCACGGACGAAAGATAATACTGAGCTCTGAGATGAATTCACCCATGACGAGTTGACCGGTTACAATCGACAAAACAAGACATTAATAATAGTTATCCGAAATTATAAGCATGTTATAGTAACACGCACTAAAATGATGCTGCAGTATTCAAGCCTGTCATGTACCCTAAAACGCATTCAACATCTTTCGCTTTTACAATGTTTGTTTACATTTCACGTCAACACTGAAACCGGAAGTAAACTAATTAATAGAGGTGGGCGATACTGACAAAATACTAAATCATATTCGATTTCGATTCGATTAAAACGATGCTCATAGCATTGCCAAAACCTGGGATTCTCAGCCATGGTTATTTTTGCTGCGACTGGACTGACGTTTGAACTGCAGAGCGCCGTTAGTAGTTTCAACAAAAATGAATTGTTTACTTTTATTTACCAACGTGACAAAATTTATTATCATTTGCCGAAATTTTTGAAGCGCAACATGCTGTAGGCGTCTATGGTACGGTTGTCGTCTGTCGTCTGTCCGTTTGTCTTTTGGTAACGGATGTATTGTGGTTAAGCGTTGGGTCGTAGGGGAAAACTTTTTGGATGAATAGTTAGCCGTTTCAAGTCTCTCTGCATACAGAATTTGAGAAATGCAGTGCAAGAGGAACATTTTCAAAATAGGAGTTGAATGGAAGGGGTAGTTTTTCAACAACAAAAAAACTGGCTATATCTCAAAAAGGACCAAGATTATCACTAATAAGAAGCGGCATACACTCTTTCAGATTACAGATTACAGCGCCACTGAAGTCTTTTTTAGCACATACCGGCGCTTTACAAGTCAGATTATTATTATTATTATTATAAAATCACGGACCTTGGATGACCCTGAAGGTCAGTACTGCAACAGGAACTGTATAGGCTGTAGTGCGTTTTCCCTAGCGACAGCTGGGCTTTTATGTCTTATTTCAATTTATTTGTTTCGTTTACTCTGTAGAGAGCTTACTAAACTTAGCTGATATGTTTTTGATCACGCTACTCTGTATAACTGTAAATGGCCTAAGATATTTTGTGCAAGATAAGCTTACAGATACTTGCGACAATAAGTGACTTACAGTGCCAGCATTGCATCATGCAACCTCCAGTTGTCATTTTAGTTAGTTCTTAATTGTAAAATTAATTGCACTAAAAATGTCATCCGTCTGAACTCTGGCTCTCAAGTTTAGAGTCTCTCGCGTGTTCTTGTGTATACTAGCAAAAAATCATTTTTTTTCTAAATTTAGCATAGCACCGTTGTTAATGTTCTTGTTATTTTGTAAAAATTGAAAAGTCCGTAGTTTATTGCAATTACTTATGATAAACAAACAAATTTTCACTGAATTAATGAATATCAGCAGTTGCAAAATCATGCAACATATACTGAAAATTTTTGGTGAATATAAAAACAACAACCAAATGCTGCATTTTGTAGATCACATCAAAATATTTAACACACGTCAACATATCCAGTATGACATGCACAGCCAAAAAAATCTAACTCGTAGTTCAACTTAACATCAACAATATTAGAACAAATCTATACCTACATTATGTATATTATAGGCCTAAGCCCCTATACGTTCACATGCAGCATATACCAATTAAGTTACCAACGTCAACAAACAGCTAATATGAAACATCTGCAAATGTGCACATCTCAACAAAGACACATAAAAATTAAAACAAAACACACAAACAAAAAAACTGCAACATATTAAAAATTAAAAATACACAGATACAAAGTATATGAATTAAACTCCAAAAATAGCATAATCTTCACACATCGAACAACAGAACAAGCAAGAACAAAACAGGCCTACACCACTAAGATATTAAGTCTTATATAGGGCCTACAAAATTGTTAATCTAGGAAATATATGCATATAGGCCTAACGTTATGCAGTGCTTGAAGTGGAACGGTATAACTATATAATTATGGGCGGGTATGACATGCCCCATCTGAACTTAGTGTCACACTTCCTGTGTCCAATAAAAAAGTAAACCCCTTGACATTATACAATAGAACAGTGGCGTAGCAAGCAGGTTGGCCGCGCAGTGCAGACTTCAAGATTTTTGCCCAGTGGCGGATCTGGGTTTCAGCCAGGGGGAAGGTGGAATATCCTCCCTTTTTCTCCTTTCCTTTTCCCTCCCTTTTCTTCTTCTTCTTCCTTTCCATTTCTTCCATCTTCTCCGGATTTTTTTCTTTCTCCTTTCCTTCCCTTCCTTTCCTTTAGTAGCAGGACCTTTTAAACCCAGCTAGAAATTAAGATCTGGGGAAGCGCCGTGAGCTCCCATGCAACGCGGTCTGGGGTGGAGCCCCAGCCGAAGTCGAATTTGGTGCATTTAAAACATGACATCTGGTGGCAACAATTTTAATCATTTTTCGGATACACGAACTTGTTGATTAGCAATTCGCATAAGCTTATAGCCTAAAGTGTTCACTCACACTTAGTGGCGCAAGGGTAGGGGGCGGCCGCACGTCCTGCTTTTTATCCTTGGATCCGCCACTGTTACCATCCCGTAATGACCTAGGGAACAGGCCCGGCAGGTAACATTTCTCTTCAAGCTCCAGGCACTTTTAATTCCCTAATATTTAGACAACCAGAGTTTTCATGGCACGCTTAAGTTGCAGTTACCCATGTCTGTAATAAAATACGATCAATTGCATTATTATTATAGGCCTAATTAATTATTGCATGCCGGTCTTTTTGAACACTGGTTATGATCCTCCACCTCAATCAGTCTCCGTCGATGGACACCGCGTGGAAGTCACCGATAAGTTTATCTACTTGGGCAGCACTGTCGACTCCACTGGATACTCCAGCACTGATATTCTTCGACGAATCGGCCTCGCATCATCGGTGATGGGCCAGTTGGACCGAGTTTGGCGCCAGAATCGGCTGAGCCTTG
>Ga0209367_1009169_pt1 | contig 13466 bp, 10 predicted proteins | sample WorMetLIZISLAND2_FD_187412 | JGI IMG/M metagenome (GOLD analysis project Ga0209367, IMG submission 187412) | Marine gutless worms symbiont microbial communities from Max Planck institute for Marine Microbiology, Germany - Olavius geniculatus... ... | reverse complement strand
TCCCTACCCACCCCTGCTTTCGATGGTCCTGAGTTATAGCAATTTTATGAGCGTCTCTGTTGTAAATCCAATTCCGTATTGTCTTATTATAGTTAAGAACTTGAATATATGGTATGTTGTATTTTTACTCCAGCCGTCTGTGCGCAAAACACATTGTGGTGGTCGAAAACATAAAGAGAACGTCTGCGTCTACTATCAGAAATGGCTTGAAGAGCAGGTCCAAAAACTTGTTGATGACACAAGTAAGCTTTGCTGTATTTTTCTATTACAAAAAATTGTGATTATAAATTTAAAAATCTGATTAACAGCTCCATGTTATTGAGCATTTCATTGAAGAACGTTGCACCACTCGTTTTTCTGCAGTTAAGTATGATATATTATCAGACCTTGTCTTTGGGCCTGGATTATGCTGCACAATCTAGCCTGTTCACTCTTTATGGTCTCAGCCTCACCCATTTTGACCTAGTCTGTTGTGTGGCCTGACTGATCCAACATGTAGATTTTTTAGCCCAGGTGAGCTCATTTTCCTGCTGGCTCAGTTCATCTTGCCAAGCTGGATTCCCGTTACCAGTTTTTAGAATTGAGAATTCCACAGATGGCCGTTAACTTGTGGAATGAACTACATAAAGCAGTGTTTGAATTGTGAAAAATTAGCTGAGGGTTGAACTTCTTGACAGTCAGAGCGCAACCAAAATTGTGATGTAGCTGACCCCCCCAGTGCATAATTTGACAGGGTGTTAGGGGGGTTGAGAAAACAGTTGGGGGGTTGACCCCTCCCTTCCCGGCAATTCAAACACTGATACAAAGCAATTAAATGGCCATTTTTTTGCCCAAATTCAGCCTAAGTGACAGACACTTTCTAGGTATGGCCTTTCCTGTGAAATTGCTGGCCCTCGCACATGCCTGATGATCATCAATGCAAAGCAACAAGAGTCACCAATAATGCACAGTAGTGCATTAACTCAGATTTTTAATGCTGATTTGTGATATGTTTGTTGTTGCAGCGGCTGCATTCAAGGCAGGTAAGATTCAGAACAACCCGTTTTCACAAGCATCAACTGCAGGCGGTGCTGCAATTCCACCACCTGCCAATCTCGCTGGTCGTGTCTTCTACATGTGTTACTTCTTTTTACTACTTTTGGCATTTTTATTTCTCATTTTCCGTTATAGAATATCTTTTTTGAAAGCCCATTCGTAGCTTTTTAGCAGCTTTAGTTCAAAGGGAAATTATGGTAGATTTTGAGCTGTATAATGTGCCAAAATTTGTCTGTTTCTTTGCCTCTAACAGGTATTGGTGGACGCATTATATTTTTGAGTTTCCCATCTGTGTGCAATGTATCTGTCTATATGTTTGTGCTTCCTGAAAAGTAGGTTAACACAGTATCTGAAAATGCAGCTGAAGAAATTTCGCCAAAATGGTTGCCTGCCTTCTGTGCTGAAGTTCCAAGTTCTATACCTTCTGTACCATAGTTAGGTGGACTGGTTATGTGGTTATGTTTCCAAGGTCACTGCAAGGTCAAATATTTGAGTGAATTATTGTGGTGGGTGAAGGCATTCACATCAGTGGTTGTCAGTTTTTGTTTGTTTAGTAATTGAATTGCTAACTGTTTCCGAGGGCATATTTTGTTATGTCAGTACTTCAAGATGTTTTTTGTAATTGTAATTTCAGGTGTGATGCCACCAGGTCAACAGCCACCTGTTGGTAAACCACAAGGAAGTTTACTCGGAGGTCCGCCTGGCATGATTCCTCGTCCTCCAATGGGACCAATGGCTGCTCCTGTAGGGCCAATGATGGGCATGCCTGCCCCAATGGCTATGATGCCACCACCAGGTTTGTTTCAGTCTGATTTTATTAGGCTGCAACCGATTTAAAACATTTTTAATTGATCAATTAATCAACTGAAATTAGTCGATTAATTTCTGTAGTCACGAAAGACCACGAACACTGCAGAATTCAACTACTGGCTGTTGTTATCTTTGGCAAACTGAAGCAAAATCGAACACGTACAAAGTGTTTATGAAATGTCGTCATCAAGTTAGATTACAAACGTTGATCATCTGTCATTTTGAGCTGTGAAAAGGTTTCGAATTTTGATCAAGTTCTAATCGATTAAAAAGTTTAATGGATTAATTCTTTTAACGATTAATCAATTAATTCAATTGTTAATATCTGCAGCTGTCATTTTGTACACTGCTGCCCATCTAAATTGCCCAACCTCTGCATCTCCAGTTTACTCCTAACTGAAGACTACAGATCAGCATCAAAAGTAGTGATGATTCGATATATCGAAAACATCGATATATCGTTTTCGATATCGATATATCGTATTGTGTCGTCGAAAAAATATTGAATTTTTCGATATATCGCGATATTTTTCATAATATCGCGATACTTCTACAGATTTTTCACTACATTGCCGGAAAGAAAGATTACTAATGGTGTCATAATTTAACTACAGTTGTAATATATTTTTACCTAGAGACGTATTTTTATTATCTAAATAAAGCATAATGCCTTGCTCAATGTTCACATCTTGTTCCTATGCTTGCATAAGATTTAATACTTATTATTGTAAAATATTGATATCGCAATATTTTGCAAAATATCTTATCGATATTGTATTGAATTTGAAATCCTGATATCAAGTCATCATTAATCAGAAGTGCAGAATTCATCATAAGGTGACCTCTGATGTGAGTAGCTTTTGACCAGTTTTGAGACTGCAAGGTTACAGGTATCACATAGTGATAGAGGGAGGTCTGCTAGTTTTCTAATCAAAGGTCACACAGACTTGTCGGAAAACTGTGGACCCCACGGTTAAATAACAGATATTATATTCTCTTGGGCCAATGCCAGTGTTACTCCTTTCACTGTAATGTTATCTATTACTGTTCTGCTTGGATAACTTGAATTGTACTGACATACCAGCAGTGCTGGAAAATTGGTCCAAAAAACTTAGGTTAGTTTGTTGTTTAATTTATTGCATATGTTACTTTATTTTATATTTTACTCAAGATCTTTGATTACTTCATTTTGCTATAATCTATGGAAAACATGCGATTGTGTGATGGAGAGGGTGTATATGATGTTTTTTTCTGGGTCGTAATTGTGTGTACGGTTGTTTTTCATTTTCGTTAGACCCTAAACCACAAGACTAAAAACCTAAAAGTTTTCTTTCAAAAACCTAGTTTTTTTCATTATATATCATGCTGTATTGTTATACCTCAACTCAAAATGCTTGCACAAAATTGGTCCAAATCACATCACTTGACGTTACTAGGTAATTAATGTCAGAGTTGCCCCGCATGGGCAACACTAAGCGGCCAACTTTGAATTCGTCACAGCTTTTTTGTTCAAACGATTTTTGTTAAGATTTTTTACCTCGTTTTGAGATAATAACAAAACAAAGTGACTAGCATCATCGATCATCATTGAAAATACCTTCGGCCTCAAGGGCCGAGGCAACATTTTACGAACCTCTGTCAAAAAATTTTCAACGATGACCTCGATGCCAATCACTATTTGTATATTGTGAAGTAATGTTTGACAATGTATTGTCTGGTCTGTGTTGGCAGGTATGCGACCCATGGGGCCAATGCCAGGTCCTCCGGTAGGAGCCCCAATGATGCCTGTGCGACCAATGGCTGCCGCACCAATGGGCGCCGCACCGCCGGCTCGATTGCCACCATCAAAATAACACTATCGCACATTGGAACAGTTGGACAACTTCAGCGGACAAACCATTTCTATTCATTGTCGACTTCTGATCGTTTGAACCTGTTGTTCACTGTGCAAAGTTAAAATTGCTGCCAAGCAAACGGCATCCATCAGAGGGGCAGTCAAATTACAGGATTTTACCACGATCCAGGGATGGAAAAGACCTAGTTTTGGAGAAAAGTTTTTTTGGTTTTTGACGCTCTACAGCTATGCTGCATGACGTCCTTGGCAGCGTTGTCTGTCTGTAATGGATGTACTGTGGCTAAACGTTAGGATGAATGGGAAAAACAAATAGCAGTGTATCTTGAACCTAGGCATGCAAAATTTCAGCCATCTAGTGCAAGGGGGACATTTTCAGATTTGGGGTTGAATAGATAGACCTGCGAGTCAGGTCGATCGAATCGACTCGACTTGGGCCTTCCAGGTCGGTCAGTAGCGGCATCACCGTCGAAATTTTCTGGCGCCGTCAGTCTCATTACAAGTCATGACAAGTCGACTTGAGAAGTCGACTTAACCAGTAATCTTTCACCTAGCAGTTTTCTCAAACTTGGATGAGCTCAGGCAAATAAGGCTTATACCAATTAAGGTAAACGGAACTGTGAATGACATAATTTCCATGTAGTTGTTCCCTTTGCACTAGATCACTGAAGTTGTGCATGCCTAGGTTTAAGTCACAGGGCTAATTATTAGTGCAAAAGTTTCTTTCCACAAGCCCTAACGGACCTGGTTAGCCACAATAGGCCTACATCCATTACAGGGGCACAGATGGACGGACTACAACAATGCCAAAGGTGCCGAGCATTATAGCTGTAGCGCGTCAAAAAGTCACATTACACACAATTTTAACTGTCTGTGCGAATTTTTCTTAAGAAATGACAATAGCAGAGACGTCCACCGAAGGAACAGAACACTTTATGAATAGCCCACAGTATACAGGGTAGGCTAAAATGGCACCATTTATTTTACGCCTCATAACTTCAAGTATTAACCGATTTTAAAAATTCTTTTACTGTCAGAATCGGAAGAAAATTTGTAATGAAACTGTCACTATATAGGGTGCTGCAGAAAAAAGTGGACCCCTAATTTTTTTCGCTTTTTTCTCAGCAACCGTTTTGGATTTCAATATGAAATTTTACAGCTTTATTTACTGAAATCCTCTACGTCTAACTGCCAAGTAAAATTTGATTCCGTTGAAAAACGATGAAGTTATAGACTTTTTAACATGATTGCCTACCAATTTTTCAGCATTCAAAAATGTTCATGCTAAAAATGCTATTTAATTTTCAAAAACTGGTTACACGTTACTGCCGATGACGTCACAGTGACGTTTTTATAAACAGCAATTTATGTTGTTTATAAATTATCACTAAATTATTGTTCCTTTAAAGCAATCGCTGGCTGCCCACCGGATTCATCTTCCAGCAGGATGGCGCGTCAGCACACAACAGTCCACAATGCACATAACTGGCTGAGGGCCAGCTGTCCAGATATCATCACAAAAGACCAGTAGCCTCCAAATTTGTCAAATATAAACCCAATGGACTATCATGTATGGGGTGCAATGTTGGAGGCTTTCCGCCAGCTTAAAACAAAGCCGAAAACAAGCGCCAAACTCAAGGAAGTGCTTCAGGTTATCTGGGGCAACCTGCCACAGGGACCAATCGACAAGGCTGTAAAAGATATCTCAAATAAGGGACTGGAGGCTGGTGTTGTAGCTTGGAGCTGGCGGTGAACACTTCGAACATTTGCAGTGACAAAGGAATTCTGGCATCTGATCATTATTTAACTGCGTTGTTCAATGATGTTATTAAATTGGTGTTGTAGCCAGAACTTTTGTGAATGCTGAAAAATCGGTAGGCGGTCATGTTTAAAAGTCTGTAACTTCGTTGTTTTTCAACAGAATCAAATTCTACTTGGCAGTTAGATGTAGAAGGTTTCAGTAAATAAATCTGTAAAATTTCAAATTAAAATTTTAAATGGTTGCTGAGAAAACAGCAAAAAACTTTAGGGGTCCACTTTTTTGCTGCACCCTGTAGATCCCACCACACCTCAAGTGTGTCGCTTCAATACTTCGTGATATATCAGATGACGCACTCAAGCTGTCGATGCCACTGCCCAGTTACGTGATCAACGTTGATGAAGCCTGGCATGTGCCCCCCCCCCAAACCAGATTTAAATCCGGTCGTTTATGCTGTTTGGGATGCCCTTCAACAGATGGCCTGTCAGTGTTGATGATTCACGACAATCAACCAGCTAAAGAAAGCCATTGTCGCTGAGTGGGGCAAAGTGCCGCAGTGTTTGGTTGATCGCGCCATTGGTCAGTGGCGTCGCCAGTTGGATGTGTCGTCCAGCTGCAAGGCGGAGACATTTTGATGTGAAAACTGACATGTGATTTTTAGACAATAACTGAGACAACAAAGTGAACAAACATGTTCTTTCTGTTGTTAATTTCCTAAAGTGCATTGCAACAAAAGTCGTCTTGTTTTTAATTGTTATTTTTAAGACACTGACATTTCACAAGGTAGGGTAGTGACACACTTTGGTTGTGGTGGGATCTATAGTAATATCTTTATTGCAAACTGTCTCCTGATTCTGAATTTTGAAAATCGGTTAATATTTGGTGAAGTTATAAGACGTACCAAAATGGCGCCATTTTTGCCCCACCCTGTATGTACAGTGTTCACGCAAGTTCATCACAACTCTTGAACGTCTCAAGTCGTTTGAAGTCAAGTCATGTCGACATGCCGTCAGATGTGCTCAAGTCGACCGCTGTCGACTTGGGGTCATTTTAGCCTCAAGTTGGGTCAAGTTTCTGTACTTCAGCGACTCACAGGTGTATGAATAGAGGGGTTAGGAAAAATGTGCGTTTTTCAAAAGTGGCCATATCTCTGAAACGGTCAGAAATAGAGCCAAGGTTACTATTAGATGAGATGAAAATCATTGACCTTGGATGACCTTAAAAGTCAGTACTGCTAAAGGAACTGTACAGGCTGTAACGCAGCTAGTGACAGCTAGACTTTCTTATGTCTTATTGTACAAAGAAGATTGGACACAAACTTAAAGCCCAGGTAGGACATCCTATACCCAATTCTTCATCAATTTTGGTTGAGTGAATGTGTGACATCAGAACTCAAAAAATCACAATTAAAATGTGAAATTAAGAAAATTATCAATTGCATAACAAATTTTAAAAACCTAAAAATTGGACTTCTCATATTGTAGGCTTGTTTGATAACCTATGTTTTTGATCAATTTTCCATCTCTGGATTTTAGTGTTTTTATGAGATTTTCAATAACTGTATGAAAAATAGGTGTACTAGAAAGTACATGTACTGCATAATTTGAGTGCGTTTTTGATTGCTCATTACTGTTTATCATTGCATTCAGTATACTTATTAAAGTTTTATTTTATATCTGTATGGTCCTCAAGACAGTATTCCAATTTCCTTAACAGATAACAAACAGGCTTAACAGCATTGAAAATTAACATTATATACTTTGTTATTACTTCATGACAATTACTCGGCAAAAGCCATGAAATGTTAGCAAAAATACACAAAAGTGCCAATGAGCAACACATGCAAACAAGTAATCGATATTTTCATCAAATATGAGAACAACTTTTACATCAGGCCGCACTCAGTACTTGGATGAAAAATCAGTATACCCAGTAGATGGGCAACAAATCTCTGTACGTAACCAGCTACCCAGGTGAACTCGGCCTAGCTGTCCCTTCTGGGCAAGAACAACAAGAATGAGTGATAAATGAGGCATAAATAGGCACACCACGATACACTAGGCCTATGGCTAAAAAGTGCAAGCTGCTTGTGTCAGGTTGGCGACTAAATAAACACGAGATCAGCGCTGTCTTGAGCCTTGTGGCTAAGGGCCATCAAGAGCCACAGTGGGGCCCGGGCAAACATTTTTGTGTGGGGCCCCTCTGGGGAAAAAGTTTTTGAACTTTTCTTTTCAAAATGGCACATTCTGGTGTATTTCTGAGTGACGGCAGGGCCCCCCAAATGTCACAGGGCCTGAGGTAGCTTACCCCCTACCCCACCCTCTCAACGGGCCAGCTGTGGCTCAGGAATGACTGTGAACGTGCAATGTTTATTCACTGTTCTGGCATCCACAGTTTGAATGTCCGGTCGTAAGATGCCGTCGCAATGTACTTGCAATCAGGCGATATATCAGCACACATCACCTTCCCTTCATGGCCACACAACTCTTTCAGTGGAGCCCAGTTCGGATGACTCCAAATCTTTGCTTTGCAGTCGTACGACGTCGTAACAAGATAGTGGCCACCAGTCGGCTGAAACTTAACCTTTGACACCAGATTTGTGTGAGCAGGAATGGTGTAGACGCATTCCGTCCGCCGTAAATCCCAGACCTTTACTGAGTTATCCTCGCTGCCGGTTGCCATGTTGTATCCATTCGGAGAAAAGTTAACTGTCAGGATTGACTTCAGATGGCCTTCAAGGAACATAATACAACGACCTGTTCGCAAGTCCCAAACGCGACCGAATGCATCAAGTCCACCAGTCATAGCCAAAGATCCATCTATCTGAAAATCAATGTCATACACAGGCCTGCTGTGTCCTTCCTGGTGAAGAATTTCCTCCTGTGCCTCCAGATCCCATAATCTCCAGGAATTATCAAAGCAACATGTTCCAAGAAATCTGCCCAAAGGATGAAAACCCAACTTTGACACCCGGAATGGGGCATGTCCTTCAATATCTGCGATGGGTTCATCACTTTCAAAACTCCAGAGCTTCACCGAACCATCCTGAGCACAGGATGCCATACATATTCCTGCATTATCAGCTGAAAGTGTAGCCTCAGGATGGAAAACAATGCTACCAACTTGCACATTGTGACCCCGCAAGGTCATAACTTCCTGGCATTCTGGAATAGTCCAGAGTTTGCACAAACCACTCCATGAAGCTGTCGCTAGCATTTGACCATTAGGGCTGAATTGGCAAGAAGATATCGGACGAACATCACCTATCTGACTGGAATGACTGCTCAATGTCCGTGATTTCTTATAAAGCTCCTGAAGTTTTGCATTACGCACAGCTGTTGAAATGCTACCTTCAGAATGAGCCAGTTTCAGGCGCTGTTCTGCTCTCTTAATAGAATAATCGGCAATCCACAAACGAGCAGCTTTCAGTGTTTCTGATCCTTCGTGATACCAAGTAACATTTTCCTGGTCCTGTTTGATCTTTTTCTCAATATATGCTTCTTTCTTCTTCTTGATCACATCCTGACCGATCACTGAGAGAATCTGGCGGAGACGTTCTCGTCTGTCAGCAGGTCCTTCACCAAACAAACAGATCGGCTCTCCCAGCTGACGAAGCTGCATCTTTACCTCCGTGTCATCGGTTGAGACGTGAATTTGTCTCGCTTTCTTACGCCTTTCAAACTCTTCAAGCAGCTCTTGTTTGGCCTCCTGCTCATTGTCTTCAATGTCCATGGATTCCGTTTCAACGGCTCCATCCTTGGCATTGAGAATCTCAGTTTCTGGACCAACGGGATTCTGGCGTTCGACTTCCTCGAGGCTCCCATAGTGGATCGTTTTCGTACGATGCGCGTATGTGACTTCATTCTCTTCATCAGACATTGTTTATGTTAGATAGTCCTGCACAAATGAAACAAACTATATACCATACTGCACAATAAATTTATAATGGTTTAACATCAAATTAATTATAACTAAACCAAACTGTACACATTCAATGCGCCTAAAATACGTTGTGTGACATGACTAAAAAACAACTGGTAATCCAACTGGCACTAAAACCACTAAAAAATGACTGGAAAATGTTTGCCGAACTTAATTTCTGCTGGACCTCCGCCCTATATTATGGTGGCGGGGCCCACAGTGCTCTACCTGCGTTTAAAACGTCCTACTATTAAGGAAATGAAGGGGATGGAAAAAAAGAAAAAAACGGAAGGAGAAGAGAAAAAAGGAAGGAGAGGAAAGGGAGGGGACGGAGGGAAATTAATCACCATCATGGTAACTTGGCAGCCCTGCGGTAACAGCAATCAGTTATTATTATTAGTTATGAATTATTATATGCCTCACTACCTAATTTTTTGTTCTTTGCAATTAACAAAACACTACTCCACAACTCAAGCAGTCTTAGAACAGTTGTACGTAAATAAAACATTTACTTCTACGAGCATAAACACCGTCAAAAATGCTATGTTGGAATTTTGGTCATATCAGGTGGGTATAAGTTTTTAATTTATTTACACTTAGTGTTTACTTTATTTATGAAAAATATTTTACAAAAACAGGCGTACTAAAAACTGATTATTTACAGAAAACGTTTCTGATATGATTATTTTTTTTTAAAATAAGTTGATTAATTATATTATCCTCACGGTAATGTTAAAAAGTTGAGACAAATAGAAAACGCGATTTAAGAATAAAATGACCAAAAAATTGTACACTGATTTTGTTAAATTTTATACCACTAAAAATTATATCTTTATATATTTGCTGAATTATTTTTATAGTTGCTTTGTAAAGAAATTACACTCACGGGTAAAAATGTTCGCAGTATCTATGGTCGGCTGCCATCTTGTTGGGCGTTGGTTGATTATTGACGTAATAAGTTGAGTATTTGATAGGATTTGGGATAAGATCTGTTGTTGTTGGACATTATGAAGTCGGTGAATATAACCGAAAATTTTGGGCCAGTTGACATAGGGGACTCGTCTATTACGTAAGCAGACTTTTGTTATGTTGGTAGTTATTGTATCGTCTGACAGACTATGGTCGGTCTAACTCTAAAACACGACAGGCAGCTACTAGCTAGATGTGGATCGGCGATCGGCGACCTCCTGAGATGATGAACTGGGCCGTCGTCTATTTATTAAATGAGCATTTTATTGAAAGAAGCGTAGAATATATCAAATAGAATAGGCCCGTCATCTGGCCGTCATCACAACCAGTTTTCTTTTGCTAGGCCTGCACCTGTCATTTTTAGACCAGACGATTCGTCGGTCGCAGTTGCTGAGCCGGTTGCAGAACTTGCTCGTCATCTTGAGATCGACCTGATTACATCACAGATATTTACTTCTATGGACTTCACCAGTTGACCCGGTAGCAAAACAAAGATTATATCGATTTACTTCCAGCAGCGGATATATCTGGCCTGTTTGGTAGCGAAGAGGTTAATGTCGTTCTTGATGAGCGATGGAAATGTTGTGTTTTGTTGTCGTTTAGGCTGATGCCACTGCCGCAGTTGAGTATACAACTGGGTACAGGGCCTCGGCATTGCTCCTGATGTATCCCACGCCGTACACGTGTCTGCTCACAAGACAGAGGGCAACGGTGTGGGGGACCTTTCAGTGCCCCCTGTCAAGTTGATTGATTTGGAAGGATGCAGGAAGAGGGAGGATAAGCCATTGCCGCCGGCTGCAGCAACAAATGGTTGGGATGTGAGGAGGAACGGGTGGCGTCTGACAGTGAATGTCAAAGTGTGCGATGCAGTGAACTTGGTCTGGGAGACGATCGTGATTGGATGCAAGCTGTTCGTGGAAGTACCTAAGTTCGTTCTGCCTGATGGGTCAAAGGAGAGGTATGCATGCATTTGTCTGACCATCTGCATTTTTTTAACTTGCACTACTGTCATTCTGGATTTACTGAGTAGTGTGATTTTAGTTGAAATTATTGTCTTTGTCAAAGGAAGCAGCTCTGTCTTTTGAAAGATTACTTGTAAAGTTATGAACAGGTTTTGATGACATTCATAGGAGTGGTGAGGATGGTCGCAGGAATAGGCTGTTAGTTTTCTGTGGTCATTCAGATTAGAATCTGGACTCAGGAATTTTAAAATGATTTTTGCAATATGTGGAAAGATGTAATGGTTTTCATGATGGGCCTCAATTCGTATTTTTGTTGCAGTTTAACACCATGAAATAAAGCAGCTGTCTTGGTAGAGTCTTTCACCATTGTCTGCTGTTAGTTTTGTGATGTGCAGCTGCGAATCTATTTTTTACGCGTGAAAGCAGCTACTGCTTTCAGTGCCTCTTAGCCATCACAATTCTGTCTGTCTGTCCGTACGGCGTCCGTCCATCCGTCCGTTCGTCACATGGGTGGATCAGTCAAAAACGGTGCAAGCTAAAATCACCATATCTTCACCGTCGGCTGCCTGGAAGAATCTAGTTTTAGGAACTGTAAAGCTTTTCTATAAATTCGATAGGGGTCATCCTGAACGAGGACGCTAAATGAGAGGGGGTGGGCAGAATTTGCGATTTTTGGCCAATAAGTTGCTGTATCTGAGTAACGGTGCGAGATAAGGCATAGGTTACTATTAATCACTAATAGGAAATCGTACACTGGCTCTCGATTGGCGCCAAATTCAATGATCTTGGATGACCTTGAACGCCAAAATAGGGGGTTTCATGGATTTTTTTGCGATTTCGGGCTGCGACACACAGCGAGAGATTTTCATTGTACGATTTCGTTGTATTGTGAGCACAATAATTTATTATTTAATACATTTTTGATGCACAGTATTTGGTGAAACGGTTTGCATATCTTACAGCGTAATTTGTGATATTTTGTTCGATGGTGCTGCCACCTCGGGAATCAGTTTACAACTCCCAGCACTAACTAATGCTGATTGATTGCATTGATCGAGTTGTTATATTTTTACGCGCGAAAGCAGCTACTGCAGTCTGCTTTCATCGCATCTTAGCCATCGCAATTCTGTCCGTCCGTCTGTCTGTTTGTCCGTTTGTTCGTCACACAGGTGGATCAGTCAAAAGCGGTGCAAGCTAGGATTACCAAATTTTCACCGTCGGCTGCACGGAACTATCGTTATGCGATCCTGATGGAGAATTTGGTATTTGTATATTAACTTAGCGTGAACACCCCAATTTTTAGCTAAACTACTGAACCAGAACTGCTATAGGCTTTCGCGCGTCTCGTGAGCATTAGCTCAAATTTCTTGTCTTCATTAGTTGTCACCTGTACTGTGCTTTGATTGCTGCTAGATTGTTACAACTGATCTGATGTGTTATGCTGTAACATAAGTGTTTTAATGACAGCGCATGGATGTTTATTTTTTGTGAATTATTTTAATAATTGTAAGTTGTGCTTGTGTAGTTTTGTGCGTTTGCTGGAATTCGCCGAGGATGAACTGAAGTGCAGCCACGTGATAGTTTGCTTCAGAAAGGATCGCCCAGACAGAGGTAGGTCACATCAATCGCACACCAAATCACTGTCAGTAATGTTTTTTAGCTTATAGGTGCTTACAGAAATGTGTGTAATTACATTTTGTTTGTTCTTGCGGTGTTGTATTTCCAATTAGAAAGATGTTTTGCACGGGTCTGCAGCAAGTCAGTGATAGAAAGTCTGCAACTAGTCAGAGACACTTGCTTTAACATCTAAGTTATATTAATAATGATAATAGTAATACCAATGCCGATGTTTATGGTGCTGTCATCATGGCACAGCTATTACGAGAGTTCACCCGGTTCATTTGACTGAACGTAGCACAAGCATCAGTAGAGACCAACCGAATTCACGGGAAAAAATGCATGATTTCACGGCAGAATTTTTAAAATGTGTCAAATTTCATGGAAAATTCACGGAAAGAGTTTCGCAAATTCACGGGCCCCACAGACGTTATTTCGAGGTGCTGCGCTATTGCAAACGAAGAAATTTCAGAACAACGAATATTTACTACACTAAGTCAAGACTCAAGACAGTCAATGTCAACTACTTAGTGCTGAAGTG
>Ga0209367_1009167_pt1 | contig 13468 bp, 8 predicted proteins | sample WorMetLIZISLAND2_FD_187412 | JGI IMG/M metagenome (GOLD analysis project Ga0209367, IMG submission 187412) | Marine gutless worms symbiont microbial communities from Max Planck institute for Marine Microbiology, Germany - Olavius geniculatus... ... | reverse complement strand
CTAAACCCCCCCCCCAATATGACATCACAAACTTCTAACCCCACTTGCAGTTTGTAGTGTAGTCTACAGATCTACACCATGTCTCAAAAAAACAGTCAAAATTGTTTTTGGCATAACTTTGTCAAATTTCCACCAACTTTGATAATTTTTGGCACAAAGATAGCCAAGACAATATTAGTATGTACGGTGCACTCATTTATCACCTCACCTAATTTATGTCAATGCACTAATGTGTAAAACACAGATGCTCCAAATTGTTACATTACGCGGCAATTATTTGTATCAGAAGGCTCACCTTTGCATCATCAGTTCGACAGAGGGTGCGACGTCGTTTAATAATTTTGAGGTATTAAATATTTTGTGCTGAAAAAATAGAAAACGAAATAGCTGGCTGATGAGCTAGTGCAGAAACAAACGTTGGGTGAGGTGGGAAACTGAACGGTCATTTGATGGCAAGTTGTGTCAGGAATATTCGTACCAGAAATTATCAAAATCTAATAATTGGTTTTTAAGTTACAGTCAAAAATGTCGGGGATGTTTTTTGAGACACGGTGTAGTTTCAAACACAATGCAATTGCAACAGTATGCATAGTATATCAAAAGCTCTGATATGTGGAAATTATCTCCTGAATATTAGCGCTATCATCTGTGACTCCCTGGCCAGGCCTTGCCACAGATGTGACGTGCATGACGTCATACAGCCTTTTACCCCCTCCCTACGTCACACATCGTCATGATATGAACCACCTCCCCCCTCGGCGCGTAACGTCATTTATGGATGACCCCTAACATGGCTTATCAGGACAGCCACATAATAACGACTGAATGCAACTACATGTATTATTGCAGTCTAAATCAAAAGAACGCCAGTGGCTTGCAACTTACAAATCTAGCTTGCTCTGCTTTGAATAATCTGAAATGTGATGAAATAAAATTTTTGCTGAGCTGAAATATAAATGCCTTACATAGTTCTTACACATTCTATTTATGAGTACACTGATGACTATGTTAGAACTAACCTGACCGGCTATGATGTACCATCGAGGCATCTTGGCCCATTCGTAAGGTATTCCGAACATTTCAGTGAAATGGTATGTTCCAAATATCATCGGAAACTGCAACAGAACATTATATGCAGGCTGCGGCTATGCTACAAACTGGAGAGATAACTCGGTTACTCAGATTTGTTGAAATCAACAACTGGAGAACAGTTCAGCAAACATTTATTTTTCTAGTTAAATCAGTTAATCTGTTCTCTTTTATAGCAGAAATAGTTGTAGCAGGTGAATGCATTATATACTGTTGTTGAACGTTTGTTACCTGAATAACAATGTGACTGAACATGATTAGCTTGAAGCATTGCCACTGTTTGGCCACTGTTTCTGGCCGATCCTGTCAACCAGATATAACCGACAGTCATGACAACAGTGCATTGCAGAGGACAGCACGACAGATAAATGCCAGTTTATTGTGCTGCATTATGTGCAACTTTGTGCAGCAAAACATCAGCTACAGAAATGATGGCTTGCTGTTAAGAATTCTAAAGATGCCAGTCATCACAGCATGGACCTTTCTCATCACAAAACAAAATGTTTTCAACAGAGCTGGGATGAAGACTGGTAATGAAAGTAATTCTTTAAACAGCACTTGTATCACTGGCGTACGTATAAGAAGACAGGCTGTTCAGGATTTGTTTTCAACAGGCACTTCAAGAACTTTTCAAGATCCTTTGTCATCCATATGTAACACACTTAGCATTCCGTGGTCATAAATAGAGCTCACAGTTTTCCGCGGGCTGCAGAATTTCGAGCCAAGATGCAGAAATTTTCCTTTCCTGCGGAATTTGGATATTTCCGTGGAATTTTGGAGAATTTTGCACAAATTAAAAACTCACCAGCAATTTCTACAATTTTTGACTTGATGACATATTTTATCATGGAAAAAAATCAAACTGAACTGCCAAAAGCTGTGAGCTGTACCAATAGCTATCGCAATATGGCACAATCGTAAATAAATGCAACGCAACTTGACAGATTTCACTTTGAAGATAGGTAATTTTCTTTGTACGTACTTTGCTAGCATAACTCAGCACAATGTCACTATGCCAGCCAGCCCTTCAAAAACTACAGTTTTTGAACAGGATAGAGCTTAGTATATTTACAAATTGGAAGGCCGCAGCGAGCCATGGAATTTGGACGACTTTGCCGTGGTAAGTCACGGAATCTTGCAAACTGGCCCGTGGAATTTGGCAAAATTTTCTGTGGAAAATGGTGGGCCCTAGTCATAACATTAAGAACAAATGCTCAAGGAAACTCATTCTATTTGCAATTTGTTAAGCCTAGCTAAGCTATATATTGAGATATAACAAATCAACAAAAAGTTGTATGAAATCTTTGTAATATTTAATATCTGCTAACAGTCAAAACAGAAAAAAAGAAAGTTTACTTAGCAGTTTATAAAGGCAGCATATAACAAGTTTTAGCCTGACAACTTTGTGTAGCCTTTCATGTATAACATATGTAACACAGTTTCACAACAATATTCAGGCTCTTGAAAGATGGAAGCTTAGTGAACGTACCTGCTGTATTTTGAATCGCTGCATAAAAGGCAGAAATTGAAATATAAACCCAGGCATACATAATCCAAAGTAGAACACCTAACAGCAACAATCATGTGCTAATAAACATTCATTATCAATAAATGATCAGCTAAAACAGAACCGCAAAGCATATTTGCAAGGCAGTTGTGGTATTTTCTTAAATTACAATGCTGCTCACAGACAGATCCCTGAGCAAAAAGTAGACAAAAACGTAACCCAGTAGCAATGCTACAAGTGAAATTTTGGAGTTAATAAAGGTCTAGAACAAAGGAACAAAATTGCAAGAAATGAGTAGCATGTAGTGAAAGACTTTCATAACGTGTAGTCTTGTGCACGCTGCTGAAGTTTGCCTCTAAATTTTCAAACTAATCTATGACGGCTGAAAACTGATGGAAAATTTGTGCCATGTCATCCACCAAAAATCACTGAGTGTGACTAGAGAGTAGTTGATAGAAAACTGACTGCCTGGTGTTGAGGTGGGTGTTGAAGTAATCAACTTAGACAATTATTGTGCGATCGACTGATCGATCACCTCAAATGGCAAGCAATGTTGTAAATTTTACAACATAAAAATATTTTACATACACAGCAACCTGACAAAAGGCAGACTTCATTATGAATAATGGTACCGTATAATTATTACTGGTACACTGGGTTCCACAATACAATTGTATAAAACTTCTATCCCAGCCAAGGCACTATCTGCCAGTGTCATGAAACACTGCACCGGCTGCATCAACCACATCAGCACCAAATAAATGTGACCAGAAAAGTACAGAGGGTTAGTGGTTATGGTTACGGTAAGGGTTATGGTTAAGGTTAGAAATCTGATATCATATATTTGGTGCTGGTGCGGTGGTTCTCGGCGGCACAGTGTTTCGTGACACCCTTATCTGCCAGGGGTCAAATAACTGGTGAAAACCTCGTGAACAATGAAAGAGCCAAATGTGGCGATCTGATATTTTGTGAAGTTATTCGTCATGTACATCCAAGCACCAGCAAACGGATCGCGTAGAGGATTATCGGGAAGATAGTCCAGAGCATTCTCAACGGCTTTTATAGAAGTGAGTCGACTGGTCGTTATCAGCGAGTCGTTGACAGCCATTCCTTCAAAGATTTCGAAGTCCTGTTATTCCAAGTTCCGGAATCAAAAAAACGCTTTCACTTCACACGTCGATCAAATAACCAATCAAATGCACATAACAAGCATAATATTGTGCAGTCACAAACGGCGAACATAAATTCATCAAGACAACAGAAAAGAGTAAATGACGTTATTTTTTCACGTCAGACCAGTTTGTTTACATTTGTGAATCTGCACGCTATTGGCTGCTGGACTCGGTTGATCACGTCGCAAGACTTCAAGCCACGCCCCCATCAGCTGTTTTGCAAGAGCAACATCACCCTGCGTCTTTAGATGGACCTTTGATATGGTAATTAGAATTAAAATATTAGCATGTTTTACAAATACTGTACGCATAACGCTTACCACGCACGTGTACAGTAGGCACGCAAGCCTTTATTCATAACTTTGGCTAGATCTCAACGGTATTTGTGTTTGTTTCAAGTTTCCTGTGGTATATTCACTATGCTGTGGTAGGCATATGTTTGTCCAATGGATTGACAAAATGATGCAACAAATATGAACATCCAAGATGAATGATTTTCACGTAATCTGAAAGGGCGTATTATACACGGTGATTCATTATTAACTCCGTGAAACATTGGCCAATTTTGATAATTTTGGCACGCAACATTACGAAGAAACTTGACGTGAATATGACTGTAGTTCAGTAGCCCACCTCACCTTAATACTGTCGCTACACTACCTTGTGAAATGCAGAAGTTGTAGTTTGGCATTTACAACGAGTTCATACCACCAGGGCGCCCGTTAGTGTTTCAGAGTCTGGCATACGTACGTCGGGGGTGTCGAATTTTGGCGTACGGTTACGCCGGGGCAAAAAAATTTTGGCGTAACAGTTTACACCGGAACACATAATTTTGGCCGTAATCCGCCGTATCTGTGTAGCCTATTGTGTGCAGCTGAGCGGTGACGCCAAGACATTATTTTTCGACGTACGCTGACGCCGGGCTTCAAAATTTCGGCGTATCCTTATATACGTCGGGGGTCTAGATTTTTGGCGTATTCGCATATTTTCTTGGCGTCATATACGCCGATACGGCAACTAACGGGAGCCCTGCATACCACAGTACATACGCCGTCCAACCTGGCTTATACAACTGTATATGCCTAATTATCTCTCAACCATGAACGTCGTTCCTTTATTGTGGCATCCATATCCGTTCACTCGACACTGCACTGTGACCATGTGTGCGCAGCTATAGCCTAGTGTATATACTGGCCCTACGTGGTATAGGCAGGCTTAAATTTCAGTATTTCGTATTTGACTTGTCATAACTATGAAAGTCGATCCATAAAACTGCAAATGCTTGCATTTATAGAGGTGCCAACAACTCAATGCAGCTTATTACTAGGACTGGAAAGTACGGTAGGTCTGAAAACGTAGGGTTTTTTTGAAAAAAAAACTTTAGTCCGAAAAAGAATGCAAATTTTAGATCTTTAGTTTTTATTTGTTGTGCATTTTCAATTACAGATCATATTTAATTTAATATTTTAATTGTTTTGAGTTTTGCTATTGTAACTTATAGACAAGAAGCCTAGCTGTTGCTAGGGTAGGACGATTGTGAGCCAGTGTCCAAAGGCCAGCAAATGTGAATGAAGCGTCAGTTTTGGAGGGAAGGAAAGGATCGATGATGCAAACATTAGATAGGGCATTTACAAGTGTCTGTAACCTATTACCAGTAACCTTTGTGCTGATACAGTTTGGTCGCAATGCAAATTGCACCATGCAAATTTTGGTGGTTGGGATGCCTATTTTGTGAGAACAGGTATCTACAGTACCATCAGATAGAGCACTGATTCTTGTAGGCTGTTAACAGTAACCATACCACTAACTGAAACGGTTTGGCCACAATTAGCAGTGCGAGTATTTGGGGTGTGGTCAGTACCCCCATTGGGGGGGAAATAGGGAGTTGTAAAGGGCCCGACTTGGTACCATTTGGTAGCCATCAAACAACCCTAATTACTCATTCAGACACTTTTCGGGTAAGACGTACCATTTAGCCTCAATATATACGTATAACAGACAAAATACAGACAGAATAGTGTAGCAAAGACATGACGTATTATAACTGAGAGCGTAGTTACTACAGGGTGAACAAATAACTTGCCAAATGGCACAGTTTCAATATCAGCACTGCAGTATATCGATGCCTGTAAAAAATTTTTTAAAGCATTTGCTTCAGTCATGACAGTCAGTTCACTTTATGTTCGAAAATAAAGAGTCAGCCTACAGATGTGTATTAAAAGCAAATTCGTTACTGTGTTATTGGACTCAGTTCACACTATCCTACTAAATGGCCACATAATTTGACAATCATTGTGTAGCGTGAAGTCCATCATCCAAGATTAGGCATTAAAAATTCCTGTGCTTTCAGTCTCAGCTGGCGAAAAACTAACGACAGAGATTTGTGATCTCTGATCGCTTCTAGTTATTACCATTATTATTATCATCCCCAAAATGACCTATATTGTGTCGGGAGGGATGTTAAACCCACCTCACTCACTCACATTATTATCGGTACTCAAAGATTATTTTCTGCTGACTATTCGGAAGCACTCATGAACTACTGACTACAACAAACAGGTCTGTGTGTTGGGCCAATCAGCTAGTTGGCACAGTCAATCACAGTAAGTGACGTTCTTGCATCGAGTACACCGTTTCAGTGTGTCCGACAATAAACAACAATAAACGCACTCTGCAGCTTTGCACTCGTCACCAACCACGGCTGCTTCAGCACCTTATGACTTCTCCTCAGAATCACGTCGACAAACGTTCTTGTGCGTTGGCCAGTCAGCTCTCTGACAATTCTTACTACAGTAAGACGCGTTCTTGCAGCGAGCACAATGCTTCAGGTGGTCTGAAGACTCGCCACAAGAACTGCATTTACGTTCGACCACTGCGGCTTGTTGCTTTCTGACATCTTGACTCGACTTATTATGTGTCAGCTGACTCTGACAGATGGGTTTGTGTTTCGACCAGTGGGCTTGTTGACAGCTCTTGCTGCAGTAAAAGATGCTCTTGCACTGTGTGCTTCAGACTGTCTGCTGACGTCTTGCCGCAAGCTGCACACATATCTCTAGTAGCAGTGGTGGATTTGATGCCTTCTGACTTCTGCTGAGCAGTGGTAAAAGCCCCCGTAATTTTTTGGCCGTTTTCTCAGCAACCGCTTGGGATTTTAATTTGAAATTTTACAGCTTTATTTACTAAAACCTTCTACATCTAACTGCCAAGTAAAATATGATTGTGTTTAAAAACGACGAAGTTATAGACTTTTTAACATTACTGCCTACCAATTTTTCAGCATTAAAAAATGCTCAAGCAAAAAATGCTAGTCAATTTTCAAAAACTGGTTACCACGTTACTGCCAATGACGTCACTGTGACGTTTTGATAAACAGTAATTTATTTTGTTTATAACTTATCATTTAATTATCGTTCTTTTAAAGCAATCGCCGGCTGCCCATTGGATTCATCTTCCAGCAGGACGGCTCGCCAGCACACACAACGCGCAGCGCACGGAAAGGGCTGCGGGCCAACTGTCCAGATTTTATATCACAAAAACCAGTGACCTCCTAATTCGCCGAATATAAACCCAATGGACTATCATGTGTGGGTTGCAATGTTGGAGGTTTACTGCAAGCTTAAAACAAAACCGAAAACAATCGCCGAAGTCAAGGAAGTGCAATATGCCACAAGGACCGATGGATAAACATGTGAAATACTTATAATAATCTTTAATCGCAATAAGATGCAGCATACAGTAAAAAATACAATACAATGCAGAAGCTAATTACTAAAAAAACCTAAGCTAAAAGACAATAGTAAAAAGAAAACAGAGAAGACCATGTGTATGTCACAGCATACTTCTGAACAAACTTGTGAAGCCTACGAGCAATGCATAAATCAACACTCGGCAGATCAATAACTGTTCTGATAAACTTAGTGTCAAATCAAATTATCAAATTAAGCAACTAAAAACTTGTGCTGGAGCTTGGAGCTGGCAGTGGACACTTTGAACATTCACAGTGACAATGGAATTCTGGCATCTGATTATCAGTTAACTGTGTTGCTTCAACGATGTTACTGAATTGGTGTTGTAGCTTGAACATTTTTAATGCTGAAAAATCGGTAGCCGGTCATGATAAAAAGTCTATAATGTCGTTGTTTTTCAACAGAATCATATTTTACTTGGCAGTTGGATGTAAAACGTTTCAGTAAATAAAGCTGTAAAATTTCTGGTTAAAATTCTAAACGGTTGCTGAAAAAACAGCGAAAAACTATACGGGCTACTTTTTCTGCCGCACCCTGTATAGTGGCCTACAGGGTGGTCCAAAAAAGTAAGCTATTGCACTTTGTCCATATCTTCGTTAAATATTGATCAATTTTCACAATTTTTTCATTAGTGGACTCTGCAAGAAATTTGCTACTTAGTGGCATGGCATGCACATGCAGCACACTAATTATGTCACTACACTACCTTGTAAAATATAAATATCCAAAAACATACAATATCCACAGATGGACAGAATGTCTAGTAATAAATGTTTGAAGTATTTAAATTAAATGTTAAAATATGAGCTATAGGATGTGTCAGAAACATTGGAGGACATATTAAACACTTTTTCAAAGAATTTGAAGGATTTTACTGTGCACTACTTTTCAATGTACACTAATGCTGGTTGACAGCTGCAATCTTGCTCAGTTAACTGCATGCACATAGAGAGCAAATTATTTTAACTGTGTGGCCCTAAAAGCTGTGTACTATTTTTGAAAAATGAAAACTTACTCCATAGGTAAACCTAAACCTATTTGACATTTATTATAACTTATGTTCAACATTTTACTTAAATACTTCAAAAATTTACCACTCAACCTTATTACCAACTGTAGATATTGTACTTTTTTGGATATTTGTATTTTACAAGGTAGTGTAGCGACATAATAGGCGTGGTGTGCATGCCACTGAGTAGCAAATTTCTTCCAGAGTCTACTAGTGAAAATATGGAAGATATGGAAAAAGTACAATAGCTTACTTTTTTGGTCCACCCTGTATTCTGTTCTACGCGTTAAACTAGTAGCCGCTACGTAGCAGCTACCGGTAGCCGTCTAACTTAACGAGTTGGCTACGGTAGCCAACGTAGCCAGCTACTAGTTTAACGCTTTGTTGAATTAATGATGTAGTCAAGAGTAAAAGATCACAATCAGAATAATGAATTCAACTTAATGTGTGTCATAAATTGCACAACAAATAAAACTAGAAATCCGAGGCAATTTGTGGCAAAGCACAGCATGAGGCCGCCCAGCTACGCCTATACATGACCGGGGCGACAATTTTTTTTTGGGAGGGAAGGGTAAGTTAGCTTAAATGCACAATCGCATTAGCCAAATTATACAACATTTTGATTTTGAATGGGTCAATATGCACGTCTATAACTTTGCTTTAATTAACTTTTTTCTTTCACAAATTTTTAAAATTTCGTCCAACGTGGGAAGGGTTATTTGATCACTTGCTTGTTCAGATTTTTGATATCGGTCCATTCCAGAGATATTCGAAAATTCGCAAATTTGCAATAAAGTCTAAAGTTGTCCAAAATCGGCAGTAACAGTAACAGCAGGCTATATACATCACAATTTAAGTTAATACACAGAAATGATAGTCTATAAACACCAAAAATAACGAAATACTAACAGCACCATATTTACGAGCAACAGCCAATGACATATACGGTGTTCCATGCTCTACTCAATGACATAGTCTAGTACGAAATACTCATGGATATAAAGTAGGCCAAACACATAGGCCCCTATCAATTTTATATCACATGTAGAGGGCAGTAGGCCCATGTGTATATGTGTATTTTTAATATTGAGACAAAACACAAATTAGCCGGTGCACTGAACCATCATCGCCCATCGTTATGTTAGTTTAGGCCTATTAGTGAACAGGCCCATCGAGAGCCACAGCGAGCCCGGGAAAACATTCTCGCGGGGCCCCCAAACATTTTTGCGGGACCCTCTAAGGAAAATTTTTCTGCATTTTTTTAATATGGTGGATTCTGGTGTACTTTATATTTCTGAGCGACGACGGGCCCCCCAATGTCGCGTGGCCCTGGGTAGCTTATGCCAACTACTCCACCCTCTCGACGCACCTTTTAGTAACAAGAATGTGCAACGTGAACAAACAAAAATGAATGTAAATACTGGCAAGTCTGTAGTCTATGAAAATTTAAAAAGTACATAACACAATAAAACTAGATGGTAAAAAAGCAACAGACAAAAATGTTTCTACCCAATGCAATGCAAGTGCTATTGTGTAGCATTGGACAGAATATAAAATCAATTGACAATGTGCGTGTGTCCTTCCAGAATTGTGCTCTACATCCATAAATTCAATTGTACATCCATAATAACAAATAAAAGTTAAACGACTATAAAATGGCAAGCTATAATTAGCTACAAATCCAATGTTATCTTATCACTCCATAAATAGAATCACTTTATGCAGTCAGAAAATAAAATAAGACACAAGTCATGGTGACAAAAACGTCACGTCTAGCAGCAAATTAAAACAATAACAAAATTACAAAATTGTAACAAGAATAAACAAAATGTAGTCACAGTTGAAACAACTGCGGTGAGTGAACGTAAACTAATTGGCAAATAAAGATTAATTTACAATTTTATGGATTTTTATACAGTACACCGTGTCCCAAAATTAGGGCACTCCTACAGATAAGTTAGTGTAACATTGTTAATACCTGACAGACTTTTACAAAATTTAAATCAGTCGTTGAGACAATCATTCTGAACTTGTCTTTAAAGTTTGTGCTCAAATTGGCCATTTTTGGCCTTGATGCAAGCTCCTAGTCTACGGCGGGTATGCTGCTGCTTGATCCCTTTGTCAATAACAATGCATTGAACATGTCTCAATGTAAACAAACTCTGACGTCATAATGACGTTATACTGAGCAAACAAATTTGAGCAAATTTGTGTGACTGTAAGTAATGTTAAGATAGTGCAGCGCATGATATTTCAGTGAAATCCATGAACTACAAACTGAATTAGGCATGTTTGAAACAGGAGTGCTGCTAATTTTGGGACACAGTATAGTTTAATTAGACTAGCACAGCAACATATTCCATAAACTACAACCGCTGAATACCACAAAATTACTGGCAGCTGAACACCATTCATGTGTCAAGACTTTTTGTTACAACATGTCAGTCTCACAAAATGCAATATTTTACAAAACAGTTTGACTACTATAGTGCCTTAATACTGTCACTAACGATGACAGTTGGACCACGATTCAATAAACTGAAGTGTCGGAGAGATCCTTTGCACTTACAGCTTGTAACTTATTTGTGGCTTTCTTTGGAGAAGGTCTCCATGCATTCCATACCCTCATCGTCTTGTCGACTGACACTGAGACATACTAACACATGCACATACGTATCACAACAGCAGTGGCTTCTATCCCGACCAAATCTGGAAGCGAAATCGGGCGCAACTTCCCCCCCCCAGTTCTAGGCTCAGGTTCCCCCCTAATTTTTTTACTCAAGTTTCTCCCTCCATTTTAGGCTTCTTCCCCTTTCTAAGAAAACAGTTTTGTTAAGGGTGTAGATAGAAAAATAGGGGGAAGTAAAAATTAGGGGGGAGTGGTGTTAAGGATGTAGATTAAAAAAATACAGAAAAAGTAAAAAATAGGGGGAAGCTTTGTTAAGGCTGTAGATTAAAAAATAAAAGGAAGTAAAAAAGGGGATTTTGTTAAGGGTGTAGTTTGCCTGGTGAAAAACAGGGGAAAGTTTTGATCTACAACCTTAACAAAACTTTCCCCCTATTTTTCACTGGGCGCCAGCTGCGCCCACCAGGTATAGAGATAGAAGCCACTGCACAACAGCACGTAACGATGCATGGTTCTCAACTTAGTGCTAGAATTCACGATCAAATAAATGATCCAACCCTAGCAACTGCTGGGTAACCAGCACTGAGGCCACTGCTATAACCATGGTTTTTACTGTACACCACAACAAACATTTGTGCCTTCCTAACAGAGATTTAAGTGTTTAAACTGAAAACACTTTTTATCTGTCGCCTTCTAATAGCTGAAAACTTATACATTGAATACAGTGAGTATTACGATAACCGAGAACTAATGGCAATGAAAAAACACTGCTTTTCTGAATCAGTATTCATTCCAAAGTTGGTACAAAGACTACCTAGTACCTTCAGTGCATTTAGTATGTTGGCTGCATGAAACACTGCTACTCCGGAGCAGAACACTGTATAGCCACCTCATGAAAACAGTAAATGCTATCCTAAATCTACATCATAAAGTTTGCTTATAATAAATAAAATCACGAAGGTATCACTAATCTTTGTTAATGAATAATGAAAGGTTTTGCTGACAATTCTCAATAATTTTTATTGTTCATTCCTTTTTGGTTTAAGTTCTCTGTTCATTCTGCATTTCTTTTGAACTGCGTAGTTTATGAGACGAGGTAGTGACAGCAGCAACACACCTGACCACGTTCCGGCACATGTATTATGTTGCAGACTGCATCTCGGTGACCCGCATTTGTCCGAACCACTTGATACGAATCCGGGTCATAAATCCTACACATTTAGCATGCAGACATTCTGTGGGTTCTCCACGAACATGGAAGCACCAGCAAACTGAAACGAAAGAAAAACAGACAAACAAAAAACACAAAGCCAAGCCTACAGGCTGGACAGATCAAAGAAATGGATTGAAAACAACAGCACCAAGAGGTACAAGACAAAGGTCCGAACTTGCGATGGCGCCTATTACACGAGTCGCGACCAGAAGTGCTTGCAATCTCAGAAGTGGCTGCTATCTGCTAACTAGCATGAACTAATAATACAGCAGTGCACTATGCAGCCATCCACTGCCCGCATCAGCAAACAACTGGACCCACAATTTGCAGCAAGCAGACATACGTATCGCCATCCCAATCAGCCACACAAAGTCTTCAGTACATAGACCTAAGCTACTATTCATTTCCCGTCATAATTCTGCTGAGAATAAAGCAGAAACCTCAAAAAATCTGATTGTCATTAAAGCAATGTGTGTGTAATACGTGCATTGCAAACAAAGATTAAGCCTGCAAAACCAAACTTAACTGTGTTTGAACCGAGAGAAGGCAATGATTAAGCCTCCTATAGTCCCATACCTGATAATCTTCTGTATGCCAGCGACTATTGCTCCATTGCAAGTATCAATACAGAGTGCAGTGATCATGCCTTGAGCTGAGAGAATCTGTTCGCATTCATTCAGTCCTTCGCTGTTCTAAACGTCACGCATGTACATAAACAACCAAGCAGTCTTCTACCAGCATCGCTCCTGTCAATGATTGTCTTGAGCTGTGAACATCCTCACTTTCATGGGAGTATTTGCCATTTGGGATACTGTGCACCTGCCCCCTTTATTTGAAAGTAAAAACGTTTAACAAAAAAAGTTAATGATAAGTAAAAACAAATAGGCAGACCACAGACATAACGTAAAAATATTTTGTTATAGTAAGTAAAGTAAGTAAGTAAGTAAGTAAAATGTAAATTCATATAGCGCATATTGTTAAATTAACCTCTAATGCGCTTGTCACACTAGTACTGACTGAACAGGATTGTTTTAAAGAACTGTTTGAAACTGTCAATGTCACACGCTGGATCTCTGAGTTCATCTGGCAGCGAGTTCCAGACCGTC
>Ga0209367_1009165_pt1 | contig 13469 bp, 3 predicted proteins | sample WorMetLIZISLAND2_FD_187412 | JGI IMG/M metagenome (GOLD analysis project Ga0209367, IMG submission 187412) | Marine gutless worms symbiont microbial communities from Max Planck institute for Marine Microbiology, Germany - Olavius geniculatus... ... | reverse complement strand
TTCGATGACATATAGTCTCATTAATAAGTGTGCCAAAAATTATTATAATCGGACATTCATTGTTCCAGTTATTGCAAAAAATGTAGTCACATGCTTTTTTTTGAGACACAGTGTAGAAGCTGTTACGTCACTACGCATAGGAATGGTCGGTGAACAAAGATGGCGGCATTTCTGCTAAGCGCAACGAGAAGAAGTACGCATGCTGTCCGGAACTCTATCCCGATGTAACTTTCACGATCCACATGCGCCGCGGCAGCCTCTTCTACGTCATCAAAGCTCCGTGCTTTACGTAGCAGCACTCCATGCTTCACATGCCGCGTTGATTCACATGTTCTACGTCATCAACCTCATCGCGCCGTGTTTTCTCATCTTCATCATCTCGTTCCTCGGCTTCTTTCTGCCGGTCGAGTCCGGTGAGAAGGTGAACCTCGAGATCACAATCCTGCTGGCGCTGGTTGTCTTCCTCCTGCGCGTTGGTGAGACAATGCCACCAACGCCCGACTCCATCCCCATACTTGGTGCGTCCTTCTAAGCACGTTCACGCTATACCATACCGTTCAGTGAGTAACGAGAATCGATGTATTAGCGGCCATCTTTTCACAGTCTATACGACAGTTAAAACGTACACTCCTTACGACGCACATGACTTGGCTATTTCGTTGCTAATTTTATCGCAACGTTGATGCAATTTTAAATTGCTATCATCCATACTTTAACAAATAAGCCCGTGGTGCTACATGCAAACGTATTGTCCTATACTCAGCCTGACAAATCCTTCGCCCGATAGCCATAGGTACCGGTAAGCCACTGCCTGCCCGTTTTTCATGACGCTATAGATAGAAGGCTGAGATGGTCTGAACCCACAGTAGGTTAGCAGCAGCGGGCTGAGAAGTGGTCAAATCCACGACCTCTTAGACCACAGCATTTATAGTCACCACAAGCAATTGATAACCAGCACTGTGCGTTGCTGTTGTGTGTATGACAGGAATGTTCTTCGCGTCAACAATGCTGATGGTTTCAATCGCTCTCGTCATGGCGGTCATTGTAACCAACATCTATGCCAAGAAAAACACGTCGCAGCGTTGTCCTGCTTGGGCCGTCAGCCTCGCGTCCAGAATCTTCCCGACCTACAGTCTACCAGAGCGCGAGTCCAACGCCTGTCTTGTTTCCGTCAGTACGGGCAAAGACGCGACAACCGAACTGCAGGGGAGCTACACGCAGCAGCGTCATACGCCGCCGTCGCGACCGCGTTCGACCAATGCGGTATCGACGGCGACCCCGAGGCAACGTGGAACGAACCCGGGAAGCAGAGGCGTCAGCCTGCAGCGGGGCACGGAGACAGTCAGCGGTGGTGGTGGCGCAGCTGAACGCAGAGCTCGAAGAATGCAACGAACAGCCGCTTCACTCAGCACTGACTCGACCATGTATCCTCGACAAAACGAACACCCAGTCACTCAGTCCCCTGCAGGCAACCTTGACCAAGTTCTGACCAACTCAGCCTTCTCTGCACAGCGAGATCAACAACGAGCAGTATCCTCGGCAGAACAGCGAGGAAGGCAGCATCGTCAGTCAAGAGCGGGCCGACCGAGCTCGCTTGAAGGCCGAGTGGCGACTTGCCGCTATGATGGCAGATCGCGTCTTTCTCTGGGCGTTCGTTGCTATCAGCGTCGCGACGCACACGAGTCTTCTGCTACAGATGGTGCTTCAACCCAGCTACGACGACTAGCTGACACCTATACCGGTCACTTCACCATGTCGCCAATCACTCATCTCACTCATCAGCTGACGTGCCATTGTCGCTATGCCACTTCGATACATGGCTCATAGTCACAGGTCACCAAGCGACGAAGAATCATAATAACGACGATGATAATAATATTTGCACCCGGTACTATTATTAAAATACAAGCAAAGTCGAAGGCAACTATGAAAATACAATGGAGAATTTGCACTAAAAAACTGACAAACTGTCAGTTTAATCTAGCACATAAGCTAAAAAGAACTAAAATGTTTAAAAGAAAAATGAAATGAGAGATACTGAGAATAGAAATACTCTTAAATGTAAAAGTGGCAAAATTCGAAAAATGACTGAAGTAAAAAAAAACTAAAATAAGAGAGAAAAACTAAAAAGGTAAGAAATAAAAAAATAATAATAAAAACTAAAACTCAGGAAAAAACTGAAAAAAGTAAAAAAAACCGTGATCGTCGACGTCACTCACTTGCGACACGTGACACGAGGATGGTATAGATGATGACGATGACGATAATGTTTATGCTTATTCGCCAATCAAGGCAACACTACATGCCAGACATACAGAGACAGACAGGAACAGACAGTGAGACAGACAAATATAATAATACAGATAATAATACAGTCATCATTTACTTCCGTTTACATAACCGTGTGCGTAAATAAATTACTGTATGCTGTATACAACACACTGTGTTAATACTTGTGATAGTAAAAGTGTTGTTATTTCTAGGTTATTGCATGCATTAAAGCTTTAGTTAATAATGTTCAGTATTTTTGACAGTAATGCACGAAATCGCTATCTCGGGAGATCATTTCTGCTTAATGGCTTCCACCTTGCAGACCTTGAAATAATTTTCTTTGAAAGAATAAGTTGCAATAAACAAAAAAAGACAACAACACTTACTCACTTACTTACTTCTTTATTTAATGGTGGCGACTGAGTGACACAAACACAAGTATTTTTTTCGTTTCACGGAGGCATAATTTGCGTGTTGCTCGTCACTCGTGAACAACGGGTTGGTGGTGTGGCGTAACGATAGCGCGTTTCATTCGATCAACGAAGTTACTCTACGCTGGGCTGGGTTAGTATTTGGATGGGTGACTGTCTGCGGGCAGGTAAACCATCTTGATATGTAACCAGCCGCCTAGGTCAACTCAGCCTTCCATCCCTCCGAGGTAGGTAAATCGAGTACTGGCTTATCTGGCTGGAATTAAGACGGGGCGCGTTTATTTGTGTCCGGTGGCAGGTAACACTGTTTAATCCCATACGGCAGGTGATACTTCGTAGCTTTAAAATGGGCTTCCATTAAGAGGTATAACACTATAACTCTACCTATAACCTATAACGAGCGACTATCACATCCAGAATGACTCCATTCTGTTATAGTCTCTAGCTGCAGAGAAGCTTGCAGCAATCGAAATTCATATACTTCAAGCAGGGCTGGAAAGTAAGTTTGAAAAATCCACATGTAGATCATCAGATCCTTTTTTGTCAATTTAGCAATCTTCAGTGGTTTTTTATAAGGACACGATGGAAATTGCGATGTTTTCGTTAAATATGCCAGTTGCACAACAGTCGTAACAGTCGTAATATTCCACGTCTGTACAGATGTCCGAGCTATCGGTTGGCTTGACCGACAGTGGTGTACGGTCTTGTCAGTTTTGTTGTTCGCTGCGGCAAACAGTTGTCCTTGTAGAACAGAATCAGCGAAGACTTCGTGTCAAAGAACGGTCCGGTTTTTATCAAACTGCACCGATTGTCCTACAGTACAGTGAACTTATACGAGGTGGTCGAAGACATCATTCATCGAAATCACAATCAATATATACACAGATTTTATGACAACCTTTCCTTCAATGCAAAAAAGCACCCACGGATAAAAATACACTGTTGATATAAAGCCTAACCAATTCCTCACTATTTCTTATGTATTAATAACAACTGACAAAAAATATCGGCATAATCAAAACTAAAAATAATAGATTTACACTCACATTTGTGGCTGTAAACATTTTAGCATCTTGAACACACGTAATAAGATCTGCAAATTTTGATTGCAATTTTTTTATTTTACAAGTAACCACAGCCTAACATCGTTTGTTTTCATCACAAAAATGCTCATTACAACAAGCGACATAAAGTAAATGTAACACAAAGCTAGAAAACATGTAAAAATACAACTCTGGACATCAAATTTTTTACTCTTTTACTTTTGAGTCTTAACGTTGTAAAATTGAACTAATTGGCTGAGTACAGCGATTTATTCGACGATTTATAAAATTTCACCCCAAAATTTAACCATTTTTGCTTTCAATGTCTTTTAGCCTTCATAGACTCCACGGTAATCTATCAATAATTTTTGGGTAAAAAGACAGACAGACAACTACGATACAAATCAAGGAAAAGGCATAACTTTCTGGAATAGGCAGTGCACAGATCATGGGACGGATGGAACGGTTTAGGACCTACTGAACGAAAGGCATGCTCAGCTTAGACAGCAAATAATTACATAGGCTACATGACATCAATTTTCAATTCTATGAGCAATAAAAACGAAATAAATTTTACAACGTGTCATACCTGTGAAATCATTATGTGATATTTTCTTATTTCTGTTCCGCAGCAAACCAACATCGTCTGCGAAATACGAAAAATGACGACGTTATAAAATCGAATCATCATAATGTAATGTCATATTTTTATGTATTTTATGTAAGTCTACTGCATTTGTGCTTGGCATGGTCTCATTATTTACGTTTCGCATTACTTAAACTAAAATCATAAAACAACAAAACATCTTTTTTAAAAACTTTTGTTTTTATACACATTACTGCCGTTAGAGAATGCCAAACTGTTTATCCGAGTTTCAACAAGAAATTCATGCAAAAATTGCGTCAAACACGTTGTTGCTTATTCACCTCTTTCCCAGGTTCAGTTGAGGCTCGAAACATGTAGATTCCATCTTCTTTCAACGTTTTCAAATGTCTATTACAGACAAAAATATTCGTTGTAGGAAGATCAACAACAAATGCGTTACAGATAATTATCTAAACAGTGACAACGTGTAGCTGTAACTTTTCCAATTTAAGACGGTTTTTGTTTTTTCTTAAATGCTGAAGCCACGTTGAATTTGGATCGAGTGCACATTTGCGTTTGGAGAAAAAACCCAAATTAGTGCGTTTTGTACAAACATACGCCCTATTCATTATTAGTAGGATTAACTAGTAACTAGTCGACGTATTGTAAAAGTGAGGCGACTGTAGGCTTAGCGTGCCACTGTCGGCGTATTTGGTGACGTCGGGTCACTTAGTTGTATCACTTTTCTCTCAGACAACATTGTGCGACGTTCCTGAAGACAGATCCAAGTTCTAAGGATTCCGATCGAATCTGAATACAAAAACGCGTTATTTCATACAGGACAGAATACGTCGGATTAGTAGGTCTGAGTACGAGCGAAGAAACAAGAAAGTAAATCATAATCTACGACTTACCTCTCGCCTTCGGCAGAACCGCCGTGCCAGTATGCTTTCTGCACGAGCGGCTCAGAAGCTGTTTCGATTTCCACCTGACGAATGCACACATTCATACAGACACACTGTGAACTAACATCGATTAAGCTAACATTTACAAGGCATGCGCAAAACAACCAGCTAGATACGGCTGTAGACAATACTTTTTTATTACTGCCAAACAGCAAAAGCAATATTGACTAACAATACTGTCAACGTAAATTTTACGTCGGATTGTTGTAATATTTAATACTGGAATTCAATAATTTTTTAACAAAAACTTTTATAGTGTATAAACTGTCGGAAATAGCTTTTACTTAGCTATAATCCAATAATAAGTAAAACTACAAAATAATACAAAAATCAGGTCTAAAATGTGAATGCATCAGTTTAATCACATTAAATCGTTATTAACTTTAGACAACGATTTCGGATATCTTAATAATTCCCGTAATGTTTACTTGTTGTGTTTTATACTGATATACCAACAACAAAGATTACGGCACGCCCAGTGACAATGATAATAATGACGACAGTCACCCTAATTTGTTATTTTTTGAACTACAAATTAGCACACCTCTTAGCCAACTCCTGCCCTGAAATACGTTTAGGCCTACACCATTTATAATTTTTGGTTTGTTTTCGAGTTAAGAAGCCCGCGAGACAGTAGGAGACAGAGCGACGGACAGACAGACAGACAATACGCATAATTCGGCCTATAATACGACCGCATAACAATAGTAAAAAACTTCCACAAAATGACGCTACATGATAATTATATCACATAAATTTTACTTAGGCCTACGCCTGGCGGATTTTTCACATCTCAGCATAAAATGTGCCAACATTTTTTTTGTTCAGAATAGCATTAATCGCATAATCGTACATCAAACCACTGGTGTTAAGTAACGTTACTCTAGCCATTCAGTATAACTACTAATTACGGGTATCATGGTAGGATATTCGTCGTTTGTCCAGTATTGTGCTGTTTCTTCGTCACCGGGACTTGTAGTAGCGTCACTTTCTTCACCCTGAAGCATATTTCCAGCAATGACATAATACATCGTACATACCGCGTACATATTGGTCTAAACAAAAAAAGATAGTACCTGAAGATAGTAACTAAATACAAGTAAAGCGAGTGAAAACGTCAGAGATGACTAAAAAAGACCGCCACTGAAGTGTTAAAAATTGACGGTGCTGGCTGAGACAGGAAGTGGAGCTTCTGAGAAAAAGCAACGGATCCAAAACCGTCCGAAAGGTTTTCATTCTCGGCCTCCAGGATAGATGGCATTTCTGAATACTACTACTACTACTACTACGATGTTATTTTAGATCATTTATAGGAAAAAAATTGAACACTGTAAAAAAACCTCCCCTTTAAATGCTGTCCACAGGAAATGTTGTTCTAATACCGCAGGCTAAAGTAGTTGACGACTGTCGTTAAAAAACTCAAAATAATGATCAACAAATAAACTGGCTTAAGGCTAATAAATGACGAACCTTAACGGTGTAATAGCCCATAGGTTCTCCTGGCCTTGGCTGAAACATTAATAAAACAGAATGTCATGAAAACCTGGAAATTGTGGACAGTTTGTACATATGAAATAATGCGTAATAAACTACTAACTAACTTACTTAATAACCTAGACGCGTACACTAGACAACACTGAACTAACAACAAACTAGTTTTAAGTTTATTTGCATTATCTTTAGTCAAATTTGCAGATACAACTCATGCGTGTAATTAGTTTTATGCTATACTGTCTCATAACCTTAGATCATAGATGTTAAAAACATTGACTTGCGAATAAAAAACATAAAAATACATGTTTTTAAACTTTTATAAAAAAACATTATAAGAACACGCATAAAAACATTAAACTGCAGATGTTTTCAACCGCTACTTTTTTTCGCCATTATACATGCAAAGAATATCCAACTCAAATGATTAAAATCAAAAACCTACCATTTGTAAAAACTAAAAACCGAAATGTACTGAATGTGCAGATCAAAAACAGCTTAACGCAATTTGCCCATAAGAAATAAATCATATTTGTAATTTTGTATGTTTATGTTTTAACAAGAACAAAAAACACGACATTAAAAACACAAAAAAGACAAAATTTAAAAAAGCATAAAAAAATATATTTAAAAAATATATTAAAAACATTAAAAAATAAAAAAAAAATTTAAATGTTTTTTTTACATCTACGCCTTGGATACGGCATTGTGGCGCTATACGCAAATCAACATATTATTAGTACTTTTATTTGCAGGTAATAGCAGTAATAAAATTAACTGATAGTTAACTTTTAAAAAACCAACGATTAATTAGTTAGTGATTAATTTTAGATAAACCATAGTTCGAAGATATCTTCTAACCATGATTAAAATTAAGATATGACAACACTTGCGTTTTCGCTTAGACTCATTATACCGGCCATTACAAATGGCGTAAGACTAATATTTTCACATTCTCTGAAGACAGAAAAAATCATTTCTGTTGACAATATATCCAGATAAGCAAAAAGTCGCTTACATGGAACACATGTTGCAAAGACGCGTTAATTGTTCTAATCCAAAAATTTAGAAAATTGCTAAATTAATCGGTTTTTGATGCATGCATCGCAAAAAAAACTTCATAACTTGCACATTAGTTTTTTTTAGTATTTTTAAACTATGATTTATACTTTAATTAAAACATTTTACTTACATTTTCAAGTTTTACCACGTCTGTTTCTGGCGCCGACGGTTTACGTTTCACTTCTGGGTAATGTTTTTTCAACAAATTACCTAACATCACACAAACAGAGTTATTGACAAACTAAAGCATCAACAAATTTCTATGTCAAGCTGATTATAACAAGAAATTTGAGCTAATGCTCACGAAACGCGCGAAAGCCTATAGCAGTTCCGGATCAATAGTTTAGCTAAAAATTGGGGTGTTCACGCTAGGTTAATATACAAATACCAAATTCTCTATCTGGATCGCATAACGATAGTTCCGTGGCGCTACCTTGTGAATGATATAGACTTGTTTCGCAACCCAAAATCGCCAAAAAATCCATAAAACCCCCTATTTTGGCGTTCAAGGTCATTTAAGGTCATTGAACTCGGCGCCAATCGAAAGCCAGTGTACGACTTCCTATTAGTGATTAATAGTAACCTAGACTCTATCTCGCACCGTTACTGAGATCCAGCGACTTATTGGCCAAAAATCGCAAATTTTGCCCACCCCCTCTCATTTAGCTCCCTCGTTCGGGGTGACCCCCTTTGAGTTTATGGAAAAGTTTTACGGTTCCTGAAACTAGAGTCTTCCGGACAGCCGACGGTAAAAATTTGGTAATCCTAGCTTGCACCGTTTTGAGCTGATCCACCCGTGTGACAGACGGACGGACAGACGGACAGACAGATGGACAAAATTGCGATGGCTAAGACGCGCTGAAAGCAGTAGCTGCTTTTGCGCGTAAAAATAGTTGGTTCGGGCGCTGATATGACGCCACGCCTAATGCCAAATGATTTTGCCGTTATTTTTGGGTGTAGTACATGACGCTATAAGTCGAGTCATATAGTCCCATACACACTATGGTGACGTTGCTATATTGAACGCTACAATCATCGCTAGGATATAATACGGTAACTTAACGCACATGTCTGATGGCTGCATGCATTAAAAATTGCGGCCAAACTGCTGCAAAGACATGGTAACTACTGTCACCCACCATTGCTTTTTTCAACGGTACCATCGCCGAGCCCCTACGACGTACTGTTTAGCCACAATACACGCGTTAAAATACGACGATAGACAAACAGAAGACATACAGACAACACATCGTACCCAAGGCTCGACCTAACGGTTGGCTAATTAGCAAAGAGTTACGTGTTAGACGACAATGACTGGTCTTCCGTAGGTTCCTTTGCCTCTTTGCGCTATGTGATCTGCGCTGCTGACAGCAAAATAGTCGTTGGCGTTCGGTCGACGTAAGCAAAGGCAATGAGTGGCCGACCCAGGGTGAGCGGCAGAGTAGGCCGGTACGGCATACCGCCGCTGATCAGCTCAAACTGCAGATAGATCTTCAGATCTTCGCGGAGTCGCTGTAAGTTCTCTACGCAAAAACCGTCAAGGACTTGTCGAAGCGCGACTCCACCGGTCGCAGAGCTGACGGTATGTTGCTGTTATCAACGCTGACCCCGCTGCAGTCCCAGCCACGCGGAAGACACACCGCCACTCGGATCTTCATCGCGTTGGACACAACGCGACCGAAACTCACCGAGATCTGTCCGGCAGCCCTGCTGCCGAGCGGTAGGCCTATCTGGAAGCCGGACAAGAGGTGGTGAACGCGATGCCAGAGGAGCGTCTATGTGTCGATCATCTCGCGGTAGCACTTGGTGTCGAGTGGATCATGCAGTGACCGGTCATAGTTCTCGCAGTTGGTCGTCATTTCGGGGTTCTGGTGGAACACGTCGCGGTACTGCGGTGACGTGCGGTACGGTAGCGCTTTAAACTTATCGAAGAGCGCTCGGTACAGGTCGCCGGCTCTGACTCGCTTGTGAATCACGTCCAGCAGGCACTGGCTGAACAGACTGCGTTGATTCTCGCTGTTCTTACTGCTCTGCTCGAACGCCTGCTGACCCTCGCTGGACGCGTACAGCGTGATTCGGTTCGGAGCGGAACTCTCAGTTGAGACTTCCCACAATGGTCGAACGTCCCAGTCGCTCTGCATCCTTCTGCGACAGATGTCGAGGCAAAGCATCAGAAGTTTGGGCTTTCTCAGCTGCATCTGTTGCCCCATTGTATGCTCTACGGATTCTATGCACATACACTCTGATGGACTGACGTCCGGAGGGGAATCCAACGGAATCAGATAGTGTTTTCCATTGTTAGCAATAAACCCGTGACCAGCGCAGTAGAATATCGTGTAGACGTCAGGCGACAGGAGTCCACAGAACATGTTGATGGCATCGTGCATTTCTTCCAAGGTCAGATCGAGCAATGATACGACCTTGAACTGCATCTCCTCCAGTACTTTAACAGTCTCGTGAAGATCGTTCTTCACTGCTGGCAGTGGTACACCGTGTCTCTTGTATGCCGACACTCCAATCAGCAATGCCAGCTTATCAGCAGCTTTGTATACAACGTTGCCCTGAGTCACAGACAGCTTTGCGGGTCTACTCAAAACACCCTGATCACGATGGACCCCACTGGACACCAGGCACTGGTACGTTCCCTCACACGTAGAGTCCTCCACTGGAAAACGCAGTTCCGGATCCGTGGCATTCCTCATGTACTCATTATTGTGAAGCCACAGATACGACAAATCAGAGCCAAATTCAGCCTCCACGACAAAGATGGCGTCACCGCCAATTCCAACTGATAGATCAGCCGGCTCTCGTAACAGCTGAGGTTTTGGAGGGGCTTGTATGTAGGGCTCAGCGGTAACTGATATCATGGCAGAATGACTTCGATCTTCGCCAAATTCATTCATCACAATACAGTAATATTCACCTGCATCGGTAGCACCCACAAATGGTATCTGCATTTGGCAACCAGTTGCAATACGTCTGCCATCTTTGACCCAGTGGTAGCCCAGACCTGATGAGCTTTGTGCCTGGCAAGACAACACAAGACTATCATTCTGCCGCAGTGTCTGGAAGATTGGATGATGAGATATTACGGGCACTGATCCATACGCAGCACCAGCTTTCTTCACAGGTGTCCTTTGCTGCGGCTGGAATTCAACAATGCACCAACTCGTAAACTTTTCATCTACTGACAGTGTCACGTGGTTGGTATGGTGAATTCGGCACCTGTACTTACCAGCATCGGCAGCAGTTACTTCACCAATGGGCAGTCTACCGGTCTTGCTGACTCCCTTGCTTGTTTGCTCATTGAACCATTCGTACACCGCAGTTCAGTTCCAGAGCACGCCCTTCTACCGCAACGAGCGAACTCACCGGCTGCACTGTTATTACTAAGTCTTCCGGCAACTTGAGGTACTTCAACGGTTCCTTGATTCGTAGGGCGTGCAGAAAACTCGCCAGCGTTTCGCCATTCATGTTACGTTGCAATCCCCACACAAGCAGCAGGCTTTTCAATTGGGCTGGCGTTGATGTCATAGTAAATGACTCGGGCACATTGCTCCACGTCCAAAGCTGTCAGCGCATACCGGCTGTCGTCAGCCAGCAAAACCACTTCTCGCTATGTTGAACCGCGCTTCGTCGAAAGTGTTTTGTAACACACCGCGTCGGACTAACGTCATTTTAATTGAACTTCAACGGACAAAAAACAACCTAATGCGAAAGTACTGAGTTTCACCTATGGCTGGGAATTCCTCCCAGAGTTCAGAGAGTGGCTATTGATACGGCAGCTGTAAAAATATCACGAAATAATGCCTAACGTAACGTGCTAGATACGCAAAGACAAACCGCCAATGAGAAACTGTCCAATATATGCGGATTTGCAGAAAAATCTCAAATTAGACTTATGCAGCTGAGTATGACAGATAAAACTTAAAAGAAAGCAGGACTAAAAATAAACTTGCAAAAAATCTAACTAAATTATTTGTTTTTGCATTACAAATTTAAGCCAAAGCAGTCACTTTCTGTCAGGTTCATGGCTTCACGCTTTCTATAACTTTTCAGCTCAGCTTCAAATTAGACGCCAATGTACACGCGCATAGCCACAACACTTTCTGTCTCTTTACTTTACCTTACCTCCGGGGTGGGCAAGCTCTTACACCTGCCCAGCGCTGAGGCCGTATCAGTTCGGCCCAATGCGCGCCCGGAATGTAACCACAAGGTTACAGGTAACGGCTATAAAGCCATGGATGGCTGTGAAGCCGTAAATAAACGGCTGTGAAGCCGTAGTCGGCTGTGAAGCCTAAACCAGCACAAAAGCACTGGTAACATGTAGCAAATCTGCTCTCACAGGTTTGGTCAGCTCTTAGTTAGCTCCTACCCTCCAAATTGCAGAAATCTTTTGGGTCATCGGTGCAAACCCCACCACCACGACAAGGTGGCTGACCACGGTGGGAGACACTTTCTGTCTCTTCGTCCATACTTATTTTTTGTGAAGTTGATGACTTGTGTCATATAGGTTCCTGAAACCAGAAACTTCCAGGCAGCCGACGGTAAAGATTTGGTAATTCTAGCTTGCACCGCTTTTGACTGATCCACCCATGTGACAGACGGACAAACAGACAAATAGACGGACGGACAAAATTGCTATGGCTAAGACGCGCTGAAAGCAGTAGCTGCTTTCGCGCGTAAAAATGTACATTTTGTCTGTAATGCGAAGACCTACTGGAGAATCGAATTCAAACAGAGGAGGAACATAAACCAGATTTGCTCTAGTCAGTGTCTGAAAGTCTTGCGAGGCGAAACAGTGAATTACTGAGTATTACATTGCTATAGGGTACGTCTCTAGGCTTTAACCGTGGACTATTGTAAGGGTGACCAGCCATTTCAATGGAAAACTCCAAAATTCGACCCCTAGTATTTCCCAAACCCCTTAATTTTTCTACACCAAAATTTGCACAGATGATTACGTCCAGCATATCTCCTGATGTGCAAAATTTGGTGAAAATCCGTTTACGGAGAGCTTTCCCACGAATAGATGAAATATAACGCTTGCGTGACTTTTTGTGCCTTCCCTTTCCTTTCCTTTCCTTTCCTTTCCATTCCTTCCCTTTTTTCTTGCCGTCCTCTACAGGAAAACGACGGAACTAATTTAAACGCACGATGGCTCATATGACGCGGTTTCGCGCAAGGAAGTGTCTTTTGGGAATTACAAAATTTAAATTCAACATTTTCACCTATTTTTCACAAAAAGATGAAAAATTACAATGGCGCCTATGGGGAAAATTAGACAATGCTTTAAACTGTCATAGCTCCGGCTATGTATAAGATGCAAATATTTATGTAAAAAACTGTTCAGTTTATATACAGTGTAAGCCTGACATCGTGGTTGTAGATATAAAACAGCATAAATCACAATTTAAAAATTCAAACTTTACCATTACACAGTCAGCAAAGTTCTTCTGACATTGTGTAATGGTGAAGTTTGAATTTTTAAATTGTGATTTGTGCTGTTTTATATCTACAACCACGATATCACCCTTACACTGTATATAAACTGAACAGTTTTTTACATAAATATTTGCAGTTTTATTGCCGTTGGAAGTAATCTGGATTAGTTAATTAT
>Ga0209367_1009164_pt1 | contig 13469 bp, 10 predicted proteins | sample WorMetLIZISLAND2_FD_187412 | JGI IMG/M metagenome (GOLD analysis project Ga0209367, IMG submission 187412) | Marine gutless worms symbiont microbial communities from Max Planck institute for Marine Microbiology, Germany - Olavius geniculatus... ... | reverse complement strand
CTGTGTATAAGATAGAGTCATAATTTTTGGTTCTAGGGTATGGTTTTCGGGGATGGCCAATCTAATGGTGTTATTCAATTTTACCCCGGACCCTCCCATGGCAACAAAATTTGGGACAAAGTTGGCTATAACTCAGCTTGTGTAAGAGATATCTGCGAGATTTTTGCGTCTATATGGGGGTTTTCGGGGATGGGCCAGCGAATGTTGCCAATCGAATTTTACCCTGACTGACCCTCATTGCAATGGGAACGAAATTTGGGACAAAATGGGTTATAACTCGACATATGTATGAGATATCTTCGAGATTCTTGCATCTAACAAGGGGTTTTGAGGGTGGAGCAAATAAATAATTTTAGTAAGTTTACCATGGTTGACTTTCGTTGCCATGGCAACAAAATTTGTAGAATTTTTGCCAAAACTTGGCTAGAACTCGGTTAACTACGAGATGGGCTCAGACTTTAGTTTGACTCGACTTTGTAGACATTTGTGGTCGGCCATTTTACGCAACGGTCTAATAACTGCAATAATACGATTAGTTAAATTAGCATTATTGAAGTGTTTTCCGGGCCTGTATTAAGCGGGTGATGCGTGCAATAATAGTTCATTTATTTATATGGCCATTTTTTGGATATAAATGGAATTTTGCTCAGGCCAGTGTTGACGTCATGCCTGACACGTGTCGTCTGTACAGCTGCCGTTATCGGGTAATTCGATACCCGGGTACCCGACGAGGTAGCTTATCGGGTACCCGGGTACCCGTCAGGTAGTAAGTAAGTAAGTAAGTAAGTAAGTATGACACTGTTGTACAGGGGTGAGGTATAGGCCTATTCTCACTTTTTCATCTAATCTTCAGCTATTGATGCAAATATCAAGCATAAAACCAAATGCTGCTAAAATGACTGTTCATTATTGCACAACTGCTCAGTTAAACAAAAGAAATAAATTCTAAATTCTGCATAAGCTAAAACAGGAAAGTGACACTATGATTCACGAGAGACGTTTGAAGTTTATCCGTAAACTAATTTGTGAGTTGCGATGGTGATTTTGGAGTTTTATTCCGAGCTATGTGTTGTGTTTAACGCGTTTTCTGTTGTTTTGTTTTTTTCTCTTGTGTTTCTTAGTCTGTTTGCTGCATTTTTATGCGAAATAAAATGTGTGTAGGCCTATCGCTATCGATTGAACAGTTTTGGTCGTCGGCGCTTTTCTGTGGCGGGCCCGTCGACTTGGAATTCGCTGCCAGACAGTCTTCGTGACCTAGAACTGAGTCTCGATACTTTCAAACGTCAGCTGAAGACTTAGATTTTTGCGAAATATTGATGACAAAATGTGTTCAGCGCATTAGAGATCTTTTTGAGTATGCGCTATATAAATTTACACTTTACTTACTTACTTACTTACATGAGTCCTCGAATATTTGGAGATGGGATAGCACACCAATTGAAAATTTGAAACTTAAAAGTTACAACATCAAACAAAACAACACAATTATTCAAAAATGTAAAACTAACGCTAGTAAAATAAATTGAATATTCAATATTAATTAAAAAGTAAATTAAATTAAATATTCTATGCAGGTACCTCGGTAGTGATGTATTGCTGACATCATAATGCATCATGAGTACAAGCGTGATAGTCTCAACTGGCGCTGTCTATCGCTACCCTGCTTCGATGGTGAAAAATTTGGTTCGCTGATGACAAATGTTTGAAGTTTTACAGTTGCAGCTACAAAAACGTGCAAAGTGATCGGACTTACGTGTCTGTGGGGATAGTTGGAATTTCTCGTGTTCGAGCATGATAGTGCAGTAGCACACTGAGCTTGCAAAATGGTTGCATTTTTGGATCGCAAGACGCCTGATTTCATGTCCCCATGTTGCTTAGTGCTGACACAATAAACATTTTTCATAAGTGAACCAGATTAAGTTCACCATCGAAGCTGGGTACCAACTGACAGCACCAGTTGAGAGTATCAAGCTTGTACTCGTGACACACTGTGACGTCAGCGTTACGTCACAAATAGCAAAGAATATTTAATCAACTGCCATATTTTGTTGAAATATTCTGAATTCTTCAGCTACAACTGGTATAAGTTTTGTGTAAATTGGTCATCATTTGAGTGAATTATGAGAAAAACAAAAAGGGGTCCTTTTTTATGAAACACAGTGTAGTGAAAAAAACTAATAAAACAATGTATGGTTTAGCCACAACATATGCACACATGAGAAAGTAGAAATCATGCAGTATCCAAATTTGCAGCAGTTGTTCAGGTTGTCTGTGACATTATGTGTACAAAATTTTGTAGCAAATGGATTTCATGTGATTAGGTTACAGTAAAAAGCTAAAAGTACCAATGGACCCAAGTTTGCAGACCCGAGAATGGCCGCTGTCAGTCCTTATTTTAATAGGTTTATGAAGCTGATGTATCTACACTGTCTGGTCACTCTCTTTGGGAAGTGAAATAAGATATCTTGGTATATGATATGTGACATTTGTTTTGCTGACAGAATTCCCACCATGATCATCATGATCATGTATAGTCATTTATATAGCCGCAGGTGAAAATTTCTGCATTGAATTTAAATGAAACCCAAAGGTTGACATGCATATGCTGAATGTTATCATGCCATTGTTGTTCGGTGTTTGATATTTTGTTGGTTGTTTATGTCATCAGAGAAAATGAAGCCAGGTGTCATTGCTAAGCTAGCGAATCAATGTTCATTCCTCTATGCTGATGCATTGAAACTACTTCAGGCTGATACTGTCAAGCCAGTCTGCCCGAAGGTCTCACAGCTCTGTATTTTTGTGTATTTTTAGATGTAATCGACATTGCAGTGCAAGCATTTTCACCTGTTGCTACATATTTTTTTGTAGCGTGGTCTGCTTGTCTGTCTGTTTGTCTATCATCGTCTGTCATGTTTGTGCACACTGCTTACACCATTTAACGGATTTCAATGCCTTTTGGCAAGTGCACTTATAGGGTGCAATGACTCAATACAGTTTTTGTCAGATGGCATTTTTACCCCCGGGGAGAAGGGGAAATTTGGGTAGAATGGTAGAACCACCAACCAAAACGTGCAGTTGCAAACTGTGCAAGCCATACTATCAGTCCTGTGCTACCACCTGACGAATACAAATGAGGAGAGTGATTCCACTTTTTTGCAAACCACTTTTATCATTGTCATTGTTGGTGAAAATGAATAATGTGAGAAGAGCTAAATAACAGTGGTATCTACGTATTTTATCTTGGGGCCATTGGCATGTTGTGAACTTTAAATGTTAGCCATTTGTTTGTTGTTAATATACCTTTAATGCATTAATGGCAGTATAAACTTGGAAGATGTTGACCAGTTAGATGCTTGTTTACATACATCGCCAAGAATGTCTGTCTTAGAAATAAATATTTTGTTAAAATGCCAAAATGTAACTGTAGATCTAAGCTTGGAATATCTTCTCATCTTAGAACAGCTATCTGAGACTTATAAAGGTTAAAAGGCCGAATATTGTCTATAGATCTGAATGGTAACCTTAGAGCTATGGAGCATAGCCTGCTACACATCACTTGCCACCTGCCAGCTGACACAGGTGAATGTGTCCTGCCTTAATCTAAGCACAGCAGGCCAGTACTTGATTTATGTAACACTTGACTAGGAGTCGAACCCATAACATCATGATTGTAAATCCAACATCTTAACAGGTTTGGCACTGAGCTATTCTGAGATTTATCTTTGGTTCTTATATTCATGCTCAAGTATTGTGATACCTATTGTCATTTATTGTGGCAATGAGTCTATAGTGTAGTCTAATGTAATGTGTTGTTATGTCATAGGAGTGGATTGGAGGGGTGAATTGTCGTAAAGATGTGTTCACGGCCATTGCAGAGCAGTATCAGGCTATTGCTGAGAAAGACTCTAAGAAGTTTGGCGAATGTCTTGCCAGGCTGCGGGTAAGCCACATCACAGTTGATGCATGATATTTGACTGCTGGGTTTGTTGCCGGGTTGAAACTTGATTCGCCGTTTTGACCTAGTTTGTTGCAGTTGTATTGACAGTAGGTTAATAAGTACCTATGTGAGTGAATTTCATCAAGTGTACTTTTAGTTGCTGCATGTCAAACATAAAGTCACAGCACTAAATGAACTGAAACGTCTTTAGTAGTCATTTAAAAGTTGAAGACTTTGTTGCACTGTTGGAGTTTAACCAAAAAGTGTTACGCAGCTACGTTCCACAGTCTTCAACTGTCTGATATGGCACACAGCACACGTGTAGACATTTCTGTTTCTACGAGGGTCATCCCAAAAGTTTCCGGCCTTGACATATTAGACAATAATATTTTCTACAATCTATACGTCAGTGAAACGTACATCCTCCACGTACTCTAATGAGTCGGTTGCGGATATGACGTCATTGTAGTTTATGACGTCATATAGTTTAAACCGAAATGATTTGGAGCGCTAACGCAAACAGCATAGAATAGGCTCACTGTTGCATGACAATTTTCCAGACTGTAGCTAGGTTTACCAAAGTGGAGCCCCGTTGCATCTGATTTTGTGAAAGCCCTAACAAATACGTTTGTGAATTTCTCATTTGCATATGTGAATGTACACTGTGTCTCAAAAAAAATCCCCGACATTTTTGACTGTAAATTGAAAACCAATTATCAGCGTTTGATAATTTTTGGTATGAATGTTCTTGACACAACTTGTCATCAGTGTCCGTTTAGTTTCCCACCTCACCCAGTGTATACTTCTGCACTACCTAGGGAAAGCAGATCAAGCGAAATGTGTGTTGAAATAAACAGCAAACCAGAAAAAACATCCCATACATTATCGATTGTAACTTGAAGACAGATTAGCAGATTTTAATAATTTTTGATAAAAATATTTTTATTACAACTTGCTATTAAATAAGTGTTTTAGTTTCAACCTCACCCAACGTCTGCTTTTGCACTACCTGGGGAAAGCCGACCAAGCATAGTACGTGTTAAAATGAATGAAAAACGTTGATAAATTCCATTTATTCTAATCCGTGGACCCCAACAGCCAGTCTATTACAAGGTTTGACTGTCATGCAGCAGTGTGTCTACTAGATGAAGTTTAGGAATGTTTGTGAAGTCAAGAAGTGACTGGTACAGCCTGGATTGGTCTGCAGCAGAACATTATCGATACTGCTGTCAATGAATGGAGAAAGCGTCTCCTTGCCTGTGTTCGCATAGTGGTCAAATGCTTCAAGCAATTTTACTGCAAACAGTTGAAAAATGGACAGCTGGATAAATTGTCAGCCAGTGTCAGAAATGTGAACAAAATGTGTTTTTACGTGTTATGTTAATTAAGCAATCATATCGCATTGGGTAAAAAGTGATATTTCGCTGGCTGTGTTTTCCCCAGGTAGTGCAGAAACAAACGCTGGGTGAGGTGGGAAACTGAATGGTCGTTTAATGGCAAGTCATGTCAAGAATATTTGTACCAAAAATTATCAAAATCTGATGATTGGTTTTCAAGTTACAGTCGAAAATGTCTGGGATGTTTTTTTGAGACACAGTGTACAATGGCCTACATTTGCGCTTGCCGCAAATAACAGCGATTTGAGTCAATAACGATGGGCATTCATAAAGTTTTGAGACTCAATATATTGGGCAAAAAATTTTTATTGTCTGTATATCAGTAAAAGGTGCCTACCTTGCGTATTCGTATGAGCAGATTGTAGAAGTGACATCATTGTAATTTCTGACGTCATAGAGCATTAAGCTTAAACGATTTGGTGCGCTAACACAAGCAGCATTTGAATCAGGCTGACTGTTACATGAAACTTTTCAGTCTGTAGCTGGATTTACCAAAGTGGGGTTCCTTGGCATCTGATTTTACGAAAGCTCTGACATCTACGTTTATGAATATCTCATTTGGGTCTGCAAATATACTATAGCCTAATCTCTGGTAGCCGCAAATCAAAGCACCTTAGCCAAAATGCAACGCAATGCCAATAGCTGATGGTATCAGAAAAATTTGTTAAAAATTTAACTGTTAATTATATCAGTTGTGTTAATGAAAGGCCAATCAGAATTTGTCACTAGTTACATGGGCCCCTGATGGGCCGGGGGGGCTGGAAGGGGACTGGGAGCAAGCCCTGCACAATTCCCCCAAATTTCAGCACTGCAGTACAGTCCAAAGTCTACAGTTACCCAGCTGGCTGTTCATAACTATGACTTTCTACACCAAGACCACCTTGCATACAGCAACGACCTTACCCCCAGTGACTATTATCTGTTTTGAAATCTGAAATTTGATAATGATGGTGTCCGTTATGTTATATGTATGAACCCCAGAAAAAGAAGATGTGACTCTGCAGCTGAAACGTGCAATTGAAAACTGGCAGCAGCAGTTTTCAATTGCACGTGCAATTGAAAACTGCTGCTGCCATTTTATGACCACAAAGGAAGCGATTTCGTCTATTGCTAAATTACTTTACTGCTTGTTACAGGTGTCACGTGATCGTATTGCTGCAGCGGCTAAGTCTGCTGGCAACAGCTTTCCGTTCACTGACTACCAGAAGTCCATCACAGCTGACCTTCAGCAGGCTGAGAAAGAGAACGGTCTGGTTTACCATGTTCGAGTACCAGAAGCTTCAAGCCTCGGGCCTATCGACAAGGCTGTGGTGGCCAAACCTGTGCCAGTCAATTCTCCGATGTGTACTAGCTTCACCGGTGAGTGATACAAGGTTGCGTTGGCCAAACCTGTACTTGTAAACTCTCCCATGTGTACCAGCTTCACTGGAGAGCGATGCAGTGAAATTTATGTCTAATAAGCCACATTACGGATCTTGCCCAGACATAATCTGTCCATCCGTTTGTCTGACTGTCTGTCTGAGGTTGTGATGGCTAAATCTGTGTCTGTTAACTTGTTAGTTTAACTTGAAAGGTCATAGGTCCAGGCTCTCTCATCAGATGTCGAAAACCACCAGAAGATGAGGCGTATGTTGTGTATGGTACATGTTTATTTGTGGTGCATACAAAGTGATTGAATTAAACTGAACTGAACTGACCTTGTACAGTGACTACCTGGTGGAATTTTGTTTCTCTTTGGGGCATCTGCCATTTTTCCACTTTTCCACTTTTTAGATGCAACTGAACTGAACTGAGATTTCAGTTCAGCTTAGTTTAGTAGTAGTAGTAGCAGGTGTCTGGGTGTGTGGTGTGCAGATTTGTTTGGGAACATAATGCCCATGGATGTATTGGAGGCAGTGGAGACGTTTGAATCTCGCAAGTCAGACATTCTCAGTCATGAACTGGGTCGACTGCGTGATGCCACACGTGCACTCAACTCGTTAGTAGTAGTAGTAGTAGTCGTTCTGCCCATGTCATAGGCACCTCGGGAAAACGTCATCAGGAAACTGATCACATGTTTCCATTGTGAGACTGTGATATCGGTCGGCAAATTCTTCACGACTGGCTGTACGAGATCGTTGAACGTCGGGTGACGTCTAGATGACTCCCCTGCATCCAAGCCAGCATTTCTTTGGTCACTTGGTGGTAGAGTCACTGGCACGGCTGGTCCCAAACAGGAATTCTGGAGAATAGGCTGAGGTTTTCCTGTAGTGTTGGCAACACATTATGGTGACTAGTGGGCAGCAGCGTCCGACCTACGTAAAGCTCAGGACTTAGCAATAGCGCAGCACCTCGAAATAACGTATGTGGGGCCCGTGAATTTGCAAAACTTTCTCCGTGAATTTTCCGTGAAATTTGACACATTTTAAAAATTCTGCCGTGAAATCATGCATTTTTTCCCGTGAATTCGGTTGGTCCCTAGCCATAATATCCTTTTGGGATTGCTGTGGAATTTCCTGATACTCTTGAGCCAAAACTCTTTGGCATCGGAGATGTCCCTTGCATCTCAGAGTGACTGTCTCCAGGCCGTCAATAGTCAGACGTTTTGTGTTAAAATCCGAAACACGTTTGTGACATTCCAACCAGTCGATGCCCAGCATGACTTCTTCAGCGTCTTCAGAAATTAAGACTGGGGTCCATAGGCACCGTCCGTCCAGTTCAAAAGGTAGTTCAGTCTCTCCTTCAATTTGAATGGCAATATTGTTAGCAGCCCAAATGTGCTGCAATGAAGGTTGTGATTCCAAGTACTTGAAACGATCAGTCAGGCTTTTTGGAACAGTGGTAATGTCACAGCCACTGTCCACCAAGCATGGGATCTTCTTGCCCATAATTAAGTTTCATCATAGTGTATACGTTGGTCTTACCTTGGAAATCCTTCGATCCTCGGTTTGCCAAAGTGTTGGGTGGAGGACCAAGTAGACCAAGCTCGGAAGGACTGGTGGATACTGAGATTGGAAGGCATTCTGCATGACAGGTCGTCCAACGGTTTCTCCTTGAATCGAAAACTGTGGTGGTTTTTCCTCGACTGAAGTGGCTGCCTTGGTCTTCTCTTTTGGGAGGAGAAGTGTATGGACGTAGTTCCTGGAGTAGATGATGCTTTAGTCAGCGAAACTGGTTTTCCGGCCATTTTGTTTAACAGCTCCCTTATTTCTGTCATGGCTGTCTCTAATTTGGTGACTTGATCATCTGGTTCTGATGTCGAAGACGTCTTTGTATTATCTGACTTTGCTGCTGCTCGGGCCTTTTGCCTAGGATCTTTTGGACGTTCCTCATCCTGTCGGGAGTGTCCGACATTTTTTGCCCATGCCTCCAGTCGTAAGGCAACATCCAGAGCTTCATCCAGTGACTTAGGCGTCCTTTCCTTTACCTTCAGAGCAAAGTCGGGATCGCTCAGTGCATTGGTATAGTGGTAAAGGGTGACCTCAATTTCTTCTCGAGCCTCAGTTGTCAGTCGTTGGTATGCCAAAGCCATAATCCTTCTAATGTTCTGGTGGAGATCAGACAGACTTTCATGACATCGCCGCCGCCGAATTTGAAGCTCTGCTCGATACTTCTCTGCCTGCCGTTCACCACTATACCTGCTTTTCAGCACGGATACCAACTTGTCCAAAGAGCTTGTCTTACTGCGGCCGGTGTCCCACAAGACTTGCACTGCATTTCCTGTTAGTGCTTCTTTCATGAAGGCCAGCTGATCTCTTTCAGTCCACCGATTGAATGAGGCACAGTTCTGAAAATGTGCCCACCAGGATCCCCAAGATTCTGTTCCATCAGACTTCTGCAGCTTGATGTGGAAATGCCTTGAGCCGGCCACAATTCGTTCTTGTTTATTATCTTCAGAAGAACTTTTATCGTCATTAGTCCCGTCTCCGTTATCGTCTGGTGAGGGGTCAGGTCTTCGTCTGGGGCGTCGTGGTCTCCTACTTCGTCTGGAACGTCTGTCGTCGTCAGAACTGTTTTCGTCATCGTCTTGCCATCGCTACTTTGCAGCGATCTGTCGTTATGAACTCTGTCAGAATTGCTTTGACGTTGGCCAGTACTTCGTGCTGCTTGAGTGGAGTCGGTACCTTTATGTCTTTGGTCCTTAGTCTTATGACACTTGTCATAACTGACGGATCTTTCCTTTGAACGTCGCCTTAAGTTTCGATGGTCCTTCGGACTGGCTGTCACCGTTCTCTGGGTCGGTCAGCCTCTATATTGGTCAGAAGTTTTATCACCTCTTTTATCGTTTTATGTGCCATGGTTTGGTTTGGACGCCTTAGTCGGACAGTCGACCTGGGTTTGGATCGTGTGTCCTGAACGCGGCTGAATCCTAAGATCAAGTTTGGGCTTTGGCCATCTTTCATATCGCTCATCCAGTGGTATCACAGTTTCCGAGTTAAGTCGCCAAACTCGTCCAGTTTTGGGATGCTCGACAGAAGATTATGTCACAACGTCCAACAACTGTTCTGCATCTTCAAAAGGTTCAACATCTGACAAAGACATCTCCAGGACATCATCACCATCCAGCTTATGGACAACAGCTGGAGGTATGGCCGAACCACCATAAAAAGTTCGCCAAAGAGAGTTCACCCTGGCTGTGATAGCCGTCATCCAAGACATGGGAGCTGACTGTGGTCGATTAATGTTCTTATGGCAAGAAACATGGTCTCAAGAAACAGTCACAGGCTCAGTCATTGGTCGGTCATTATCAGTTGAATCAAAGTATTTGTCAAACAGTCCTTGGGTTTGAGTCAGTCGTCTGGGTTTTAAAATGGGTGGCATATGACACGTTACTGGGGCAGTTGATCAAGGGACACCCCTTGCTTGTTCATTGGTCAGTTCGAGGAAGCCCAACATTCCAGGCCCCACGTTGGGCACCAGTGTTGCGGCCATGGCATCTTGCGGCACTTGAGAAACCTTGGCTAGCTCATCATAGGATTCCTGGGCGAGCCACAAGTCGTGGGCAAACAGTTCTCTGTCTTCATTTGATTTGGGTTCTTGGAATTTGGTCCTATCCACTAAAACCACAGTCCTGCTTCTATTACTGCAATAGTCTTCATACAACGACCAGCAACAACTATCAGTGTGCTCCGTATGTCGTCCAACGTTGCCTGACAGCTGTCGACTGGACTGGAGTCGGATTATTTAACGACGCTATATAGTAGCGAAGACTGTCAGCGTTCCTACCCGCTTTTATACACTTTCCGCAGGACCTATTGACCAATCAGCATTCACGTTACTTATTGTCATGTGGAACTGTGGGCGAGGGTTTTAGAGACAACGTCTGTGATTAGTCACGCATAGCAAACTGCGCCTTTGATTGGCTATATCTAATGAATATTCATTATCTTGCAGACATAATTAACGTCATCAGCCCATTGCAGCAAACTTTGCAGCGTGAGACCAATTCTGGGGTGAGAAAGTGTTATTAATTAATTAATTTCTAATTAATGGAAACCCCGACAGAATTAATGACTAACCCCCAATATTGCAGAAAGACCCTAGTTTAAGTTCAACATACAAGAGTAAGGCGGTTTGATAAGTTAAAGAGAATAAATGAAGAAAGAAGAACGACTCGTCACAGAGTTACATAGGCTATCGTGATAGCGTGTCTATCATAATGGTCGTGGTGATTGTTGTAGTAACTGTGCTAGTAGTCTGCCTCTATCGTCTGGAACAAATTTTGGGCCAACTTTCTGACTGCAAGCAGTCTGCCTTTTTTTCGTTGAGTACTCGTCTATTTACTGTTACTCTTACTGTGATGAAGTAAGTGCCTCTGTTTCTTAGGTTAGGTTTTATGATATCTGGGTTATAAACTTTAACTTAATAGTATTGGTAGTATTAGTCAGAGTCATTAACTTGTCAACTGCATGATGTCACATTGTCACACAGACTCAGTTCACTGTCAGTGATTGATTGGTTTGTTGGTCAGTCAGTTAGTCGGTCGGTCGATGTATTGGTCAGCTGATTGGTCAGTGGGTCAGCCAATAGGTCCGTCTTACAGTCGGTCAGTCAGTTGTTTGGTTGATCTTTGGGTCAGTTGATCAGTTGGTCGTTTGGTTGGTCAATTGGTTAGTTGGTCGGTCAGCGGGTCAACCAGTTGGTCAGTCTTGCAGTCTTTGGTCAGTCAGTCGGTTGGTCTTTACTCTTTTGGTCTATTAGTCAAGTGATCTGTCAATCTGTCAGCCAATCAGATGTTTAGTCAGTTTGGCAGTTGGTTGGTCAATCAGTTACAGTGTGCCAGTGTTAGTGATAAGCGGCTGTCTGTTGAATGTACAGTCAGCTGATATCTTTCAATCTGCCAGCAGCCATTGAAGACCTGTCAGGCCTCAGTGTGCCTCCGTCATTACTCAGCAAGGCGGCGACTGTTCGCCAGTATGGAGGCATAGAGTACATTTCACGTCTGAATACCGAGCTACCACAGCTCCTACAGCGTAACAGAGAACTGCTCGACCAGGCATGTTTAGTAGTAGTAGTAGTTGTTGTTGTAGTAATAGTAGGAGCAGTTATAGTTGTAGCAGCAGCAGCAGCAGCAGCAACAACAACAACAACAACAACAACAATGGGAAAGTTTTTGGCGCCAACTAGCATCACTGGAGTTTGCATGTTGTTTTCGAATGCAACTTGTAGTGCAAATTTTATATGGGCGTTTTGGTTTCGAAATTTTGCTTTTCAGAGTTGACGTTCAGTTCATTGTCACTTAGGAGCCACACAAATTGTTTTTTTTCAGTTTTTGCAGTGTTCCTTGCAGCCACACAAGTGTCTGTGCCATCAGAAAGAAAACACACTTACTTTTTATATACCATTGCAGTTTATTTTGCTGTTTGTGTTACACTTTTGGCTTTCTCCTTTGTTTGTGACCATGCTTATTGTAGCATTTTGGGCTACTTTGTGGTGCAGGCGGAGCGTGAATTGGGCGAGGAGGAGGCGGGCGACCGGCAACTGAGGGCGGAGTTTGGACCGATGTGGTCGCGCACACCATCAGAAATATTGTCAGGTCCAATTCGCCACGAGCTGGCCAAGTACCGGTCCATCATCAGCAATGCAGTGAGTTCAGACGGCATGATGAGACAGAGATTTAACGCTCATCGCAATGGCATTGCCACGCTCAGCCAGTCCGATGTAAGATACTACTACTGCTACAGGAACTACTACTACAAGCAATGCAGTAAGTTTAGATGGAATGATGCGAAAGAAATTCAATGCAAACTGCAAATAGTCAACTCCGCCTGGTTGTCTTTTTCTGGGTGGGTGGAGCAAGTACCATCGAAAGCTGGGCATACACAGTTACAGCATGCGATTGATTGGCCGTGCCTGCGGTCTTGCAGTGTAAACTGGTGTCTGACTAAGGGCTAAGAAACAGATGTCAGCACCAACTTAATGCGCCTTATGGCCTGGGAGGCTTTATGGCTTGGGGAGTACTTTACGTTTATATGTTGCTATTGATGATTAAGTTATTTTGTAATGCTACAACGGTCATTACCAGCTGAGGCACCGGCAGCTGATCTGGAATGGTTGCCTGTGATACTACTACAGGGTGGGCCAAAAAAATGGCACAAAATTTTTATACGCCAATAACTTTATGAAATATTAACCGATTTTCAAAATTTTTATACCGTCGAAAAAAGGAGAAAATTTGCAGTAAAACTATTACTAAAGATCCCACCACACCTCAAGTGTGTCGCTACACTACCTAGTGAAATATTAATGTCTTCAAAGCAACAGTTGAAAATAAGGCGATATCTGTACCAACACATTTTAAAAAATTTACAACAAAACAACCTGTTTATTGCCTCAGTTATTGTCCAGAGTAACTGTAATATCTCGCAGTTTTCACATCAAATGTTCAGTTTGTCCGCCTTGCTGCTGGACGACGCACTCAAGCTGATGATGCCACTGACCAATAGCGCAATCAACCAAACGCTGCGACAGTTTGCCCCACTTAGTGCTCCAGAATTGTCGTGAATTGTCAACACTGATAAACCATCTGTGAAAGACCCCCTCAAACAGCATAATCGACAGGATTTAAGTTCGGGCTGTTTGAAAGCCACATGTCAGGCTCAATCAACGTTGATCATGCAATTGGCCATTGTCGTCGCCGGCGAGAGTGCGATGTC
>Ga0209367_1009163_pt1 | contig 13471 bp, 5 predicted proteins | sample WorMetLIZISLAND2_FD_187412 | JGI IMG/M metagenome (GOLD analysis project Ga0209367, IMG submission 187412) | Marine gutless worms symbiont microbial communities from Max Planck institute for Marine Microbiology, Germany - Olavius geniculatus... ... | reverse complement strand
CAAAATTTGGCCCGATTTCGGTCGACTTTAAAGTTTGACGGCCAATTTCTTTGGAACGGATGAAGATATTCAAAATCGGTGAGTTACTCGTTCGACACCGATTACTCCCGCGTTAGGCGAAACAAGTCCGGTGAAGTTCGGTCCAGTGACCTTGGAGATCTAGATGTGGAATTAAACCCACCGAAAGCGCATTTTTCGGAAAACCATATTTCGGCCCTTAAGGGGTGCTGCGCCCCAAATTTTTACACGCGCTAGAAAATGAACAAGTATTACTAGCGCACCCCCCAACGGGGACGGGAGCCCCCCTTACAATTTTTTTCAAAAGGGGGTCAAAAATTGGCTTAAAATTCAATAAAGGAGCGCTTATGACTTAAGAGTTAGAAAGTGTAGCCCGACGAAACTTTGGCACTTGGCGTGTCTCTAGATTGGGGTGTTAACGCATGTACAACTTTTGGGGCACCGCCCCCCTTAAAATTTGGGAGGGCAAAAAACGTGCAAAAATCGGTGCGATTTATGACAACTTTCGAGTTTGAGCGCAAATATCTCTGGAACCGATGAAGATAGCGACAATGTGTAAACGGCGTTGGCGAAAACGATCTTTTGCGCGTTGAAAAAAAAATTTGTGAAATTCGGTTGACAACGAACAAAGTTATAGGCGCTTATGTTGACCTACCCTAAGTCGACAATGCGCGTTCGGCGTATGCCAATGCATTTGAGTTCGGGCCACGTGACTTTGATGCCGGGGAAATTTCCCCCCTCCTTAATTTTCCCCAATCGGACTTAGGGCGTCGGGCGGACTCACGTTGCTCTTTGCCCCAAATTTCTAGTATTTTATTTTATGTTATCGTACATTGTGCGAGCACTAAAAGATTCCACAAAATATACACACCAAATTGTGCATCGTATCAGAAAATACGCCTGATGAAAATACTAACTATCCGTAACAAATATGAGTGCAGCTACCGGTTAAATATAAATTTATACTGCATATAAATCACAAAACACAATATACGTAGTGGTACAAAAAGCTGAAAACTATTTAAGGTTCTAGCGGTAGAAGAATATCGCTGTATTTGTTCAGAAATTTATGTAATTGAAATCTTAAGTTTCAATTTATGTATTTTCTATATACTTGCATATCCATAAACTCAAATTTAAAAAATTTTTTCGATGAATTTCTACATAATACAATGATATAAAAATACAATAAAAACGACTATAAACGTATGGTACGATACGGTCCAAAAGTAAAGCATCGAGTTTTTTTTATCACAACTAGGCCTAAATCAAACGATGACCAAGTACTGACATTATTGAATTACATACGCGCGATTCTGCTGTCTGTTCGTCCGGCCGTGTGTCTGTCCGTCACACTCTGTAGCCGTATCAAAATGGTGCACGCTAGGATTACAAAATCTTCGCTGTTGGCTGCCCCAAAGACTCTAGTTTTTTGTGACGAAATTTTGAGCCCCTAGGTGATGGGTTCCTCTCGGATGACGGCGTAAAATAGGAGTATTTCCCTTAAAATTTTTATTTTACCGCTATTGGCTCGTCTGGTGTAAGAACGATTAAAGATAGCCACAGACATGCTGCTTATCATAACAAGCAAGAAATAAGCAAGAAAACAAGAAAAACAGAAGTTGGCGCAACCCGCTTTTTATGTAGGCCTACCCGCCTGAATCAGAGGCAGAGCTGTTACAGTGTTACACCCTACACTCCACCCCTCGGGTACTATTACAGTGGCGGAGCCCCCCCTCTTTTAGGTACTGTTTATAGGCTTTATAGGGTCAACCGTTGCTAAAGGGTTGCTGTCATGTGTTGTGCCTCAGTTTTAGGCGTAGCCTAGCCGCCACTGATTCAAGGCATGCATGATATTCGCTTCACTTGCATTGATGACAATATGAGAGAACAGTCTTGATGCTTGAATGATGTTGTGTGAGATAATGATTACTCCGTATATATGGATTATTAATATCTGCTGCTAATAAAAATGGATGCGACTCTCTTTTTTCTCGTATACTACAGTGTGTATGCTGAGTGAGTGGCTCTACCGATAAGATGGCGAAGAACACTATGTGTAACATCACAACAGAGTCGCCATGGCATCCTTCCTTCCGGCGTATGTGACCCACAACCAGTGCCGAGACGATAGCCGTAGTATTAGCAGACAGACGACACCACTGAAGACGAAATAGTCACCATGGCCAAATCGGACGCTAAGCTAAAAGTGGACAGCAAAAGCGACTCAGGCGCAGGTACATCGAGCATCAGCTACTCTCGATACACCGGTATCACTCCAACCAGCATGGTAACAGTCAACGACTCTACTCTGACACCGTCGCCGTTCTACGACAAATCCACAGACGACTGGTTGGATTATTTCAAAGGCTAAGTTGCGTTTAAAGAGCTGCAGGAACCAGCGGCTTTTTCATGGTTTGCATTGCTGATGCGCGCCGCCCGCAGCCAGCTCGTGGATTACGTCATTGGATGCCGACATTCGGGACAGCAGCTGCGAAGAGGTCATACAGCACTTTGACGACCGGTACCTGCCGGCGACGATAAGTCGCTGGAAAAAAGCGTCCGAGTTCTGCCCGCTGAAACACTGAAACATGACGAAACGACATGCTACGTAAAGCTCGAGACATCGATCGTGACGCCACTGAGGAGGACCCCATGATGACGAGCTATGCCATAATGAGATGTCTTCGTCCGATGCTGCGCACACACATCATGCAGCACAATCCGCGCACTGCGATCGAACCGATAAGAGAACGTTTCTTGAAAACAAGCGAAGCCTCTGCGACTTTCACTACCTCTCCGAAGTAAATTAATAAAAATATATCTTATGTTCGTGTTATTTCATTTAGCTGTATATACTGTGCTACAGTGCAAAACAAAACAGGTTTATTAGCCGACCTTACTTAAGTAACGGTCGAGCTTATGGTACGGTTGTCGTCTGTCGTCGTCGTCGTCCGTCTGTTGTCTGTAACGAATAGATTGTGGTTAAACGGTAAATAGGTTGTGAAAAACTTTTCACACGAGTAATTAGCCCTGTGTCATAAACCTAGGCATGCAAAATTTCAGCGATTTAGTGCCTTGACCTTGGACCTTGGTTCATCTCGCATCCAACTGGACACATTTGGCCACACTTCGACGCCATCCGTGTCTGTCAAGAGCTGTCACCTCTGCTTCTTTCCAGGTAAACTTCCATCTTTTGTAAGTCTTTGTTGACTGTGCTCCTCCAGTTCGCTCTTGGTCGATCTGGTTCTCTTTTATATCCTGGTACCTGCCAGTACAGTGCTTGCTGTGGTATGCGCTGATGGTCCATACGCATGTCCAAGCCAGCGTAATCGTCTTTCTATCAGTATATTGTCCATGGTTTGTTGTCCGGTTCTGGTTCTGACCTCAATGTTTGTTATCCTGTCTTTCCAAGAGATGCCCAGTATGCTTCTCTGCCATCTGCGATGGGCCGCATCCAGTTTTTTGTTAATCTTGCTGTCGGATGACCTATCCTAGCAACAGCTGGGCTTCTTGTTTCGAAACACTTTAATGCTAGTTTTTCTAAACAAACATTTTATCTCGGCTATCTGTAGCACTCGAAAAGCAAAAAATTTTGCCAAGGATAAAGATATTTGATTTATTTAATAACCGGGCTGTAACTTAGAAAACACAAACGGACAGGTCGATACGCTCCCTGTCCGCTTGATCGTCACCTGAGAAGCGCGAACAAAGATAGAAGACAAAAAAGTATAACTATTTTCGTTAGGTCCGCTTGATTTTCGACACTTCGGGCCACAGCTCGGTTCACGCCCTCGATCTCGGCTTTCGGCCTCAATTTTCGGCCCTTTAAGCATTACCTCGGCCTGCGGCTTTGATATCGGCACGCGGCCTTAATTTTTGACCTTTGGGGCCTCAGTTTGGCCTGTGGCCTCAATTTTCGGCTTTTCTGGCCTCACTTTGGCCTGCGACCTCGATCTCGGTTTGCGGCCTCAATTTTCGGCTTTTTCGAGCTTTACTTCGGCCTACGGCATCGATCTCGGCCTGTGGCTTTAATTTTTATTCTATTGGGCGTTACCTCGGCCTGCGGCTTTGATCTCGGCCTTTGGCCTCAATTTTCCGCCTTCCGGGCCTCATCTCTGCCTGCAGCCTCGATCTCGGCCTTTGGCTTCAATTTTTGGCTTTCCGGGCCTCACCTCGGCCTGTGGCCTAAATCTTGGCCTGCGGCCTTAATCTTTGTTTTTTTAGGCCTCACCTAGGCCTACGGCCTCGATCTTGGCCTCACCTCATTTTACATGGGCGTTGGTAGGTCTACAGGGTATTGTGACGTCACGCCTTGTGACGACACGCCAAGGCGCCGCTGCATTGGCTCGGAGCTCAGTCGTGAGCCCGCCAATCGCAGTCTAAAGTGAAACATCCCTATTTTATATTATAAAAAAGACCAAAGTTATTTGTCAAAAAGCGAAATTGCTGATCGACGCTGCCGTCTGGCAAGTCATAAATTATAGTTTTCGTCAATCGAGAGCAATTACATGTTTTGGCTGGAGATTGGACCACTAAATATTCCCTTCCTCTGAGATTTTGGACCCATGTTTAACTTTTGTTCAAAATAATTGAACCCAACAAATGTACCTGTTGGGGTGCACGAATGTGACAGACGACATTCAGACACACAGACCACGCTACAGAAAAATGTGTAGAAACAGGCAAAATCATTTACGCTACAATGCGCAATTTTGCCTAACAATGCTAAAATAATTCTATTCACAATTTGTACAATATACAAAATAATATTAAAATATTAAAATATTGCTGTCACGTAAAAATGCAATGACTGTCTTGTTGGTAAGAAAATAGGAACAGTGGAAGCACGCAGATCGTGATTCAAAAATCACCAGTTAAACCATTGCGAGTCTTAAGACTGTGACAGACTAGCTGTGAGTTATCAAATCGTCATGGCAGCAGCAGGGGGCAATTAGGCAAAATGTAACATGTCAGAAAATGTTCTTCCTGTCAAAAAAACTTCCTTTTCAAACTACAAAATTTTGGGCTGGAAATCCCTACATTGCAGAAAAATTTACAGTTATAATTAAAATTTTGAGCACCCATAATTATGTCGGAAATTTGGCACTGTCTGTTGCATGTTCCCCAATGTTCTTAACCCTCGGCGGCTTTGTAAATCATCACAGCATGTACGCGGGACAGAACTGGTAGACAAGTCGTTTTGAGTTGTCGGTTTTTCTGATGATGCCCTTCTTGTAGTACTGACGAATTGAACGAGACAGTTTGTCGTAGTTCATCTGCGGACGGTTTTTACGCTCGCCCCACAACTTGGCCACTCTCACCGAGTCCTCAATCTTAAATATTCCTGCAACCAAACAAAAACTCGTAAACGCAAACACGAAGGTGTGTACACTGTACAACAAGAAATCTGAGCTAATGCTCATGAGGTGCGCGAGAACGGCAGTTCCTGTTCGCAGGTAATCTTGGTCTATCTGCATCCATTTCATCGCAATTCACACTTTGGCAGCCAAAAATTGCCACAAAATCACTTAAAATCAATATTTTAGGGTTTAAGGTCATTCAAGGTCATCGATGTTGACATTCCTAAAAAGCTCGTCGCCAGTGCTTGCTATGATAAGCAGCATGTCTGTGCCTATCTGCAACCATTTTCACGCTAGACAAGCCAACAGCGAATAAATAACCACTTTTTAAAGGGGTACCCCTTTTTGACACCCGCGTGCGCAGGCCGCCATAAATCTAGAGGGTCCGGACTTGGACTGCTAAAATCTTCATTCAATGTTAAAATTTCATAAGCAGCTCGTCTTGGTATATCTCCAGCTATTTCAGCGCAGTTCACTCTTGAAATGCGTGTCGCAGCCCGAAATAGCGAAAAATTCGCTAAAACCCCCTATTTTAAGGGTTCAAGATCATTCAAGGTCATCGATGTTGACATTTTCAATAAGCTTGTCGCCAGTGCTTGTTATGGTAAGCAGTTTGTGCCTATCTGCAATTATTTTCACGTTAGACAAACCAATAACGCTAGAATAACGCCTTTTTAAAGTGGGAATGTCCCTCTTTCCCCCTCGTTCGTGGGGTCTCCCTTTAACCAGTAGCATGAAATTTTGTCACAAAATACTAGAGATCGAAGCTATCATATGGTGAGAACCAGAAGTCTTTATCTCACCTTGGCTCCGATCGGTACCGGATTGTGAGAGACAGACACCAAGACAGAATTACCATAGCTAATACGCGCTATAGCTAGCTCTCGCGCCTAAAAAGACAGAAATAATAAAGTGAACCAAACTGAACTGCAATATGTCAGTGCTGTGCAGTTGGTTTCAATTGTGTTGCACGTACTGTACAAAGCAAACCAGCTATCAATTCAGTTAATTTCATTTCAGTTTATTTCGCGAAATGTACTTTACATGTCGCCGTCACTGTGTGTATAAACTACAGCTTTGCACATTATTACAGCATCACGTACATCTCTGATATACTACTACAACACTACTCAACACTACTACTAGCGTACTATTACTATTACTACTATTACCTTTGTTTCTGTCGATCCACCGTATCCAGTTGTGGTGCATCTGGGGGTTTAGCAAAAGTTCTCGCAGGAACTGCCACAGACAGATAGTTCGCTTGTTACCCCCGCTTCCTCGACCACGTGACCTCAATTCACTTCCGGTTTGTGACGTCATCGACCATTTGTTCCGGTATCCGCCAACGTGCTGCTCTGTACAACGGAAAATACGTGTTTCACTCAGTAACATTAGTAGTAGTAGTAGTTGTTGTTGTTGTTGTTCCAATGTCCATCGTACTGTTCTACAGTGGAAAGTACATCTCATTTGGTAGTTGTAGTTTTGTAAGTGTTCGCGAAAGTTTCGTTGAGAAAAAGTGTTTACGTCGTTATATAAGCCTACATTTTTTGGCACTTAGTATACTGTCTACCAGTTTTGGTAAGATAACGATTTTCAAAACCTAATGAAATTTTTTTTCAATTTTCTGAGAAGTGTGCAATTTTCAAACCCGACCATTATTTAGCAAATATATAGGCCTAGACAGATGTTCGGTGAGATGTTTTTCTGATGCCACTGCTGTTGCTGCCTAATGCTATGTATTATAGTACAGGTTTCAACACTACTACTCTACGGCGTATTATGCGAGTGTAACGAAACAATACCCTCTCTATGTCGTGTTGAAACGTACTTATTCCATGACCGTGATGGACGGCGTGTTCTGCGCGGACACACGTGTGATATACAAACGCGAGACACAATCAGTCGTCAGTTGTCACGCTTGAGTAGAGTGAGATTACGGGCACTTATAACAAACACTCCAAGCACTATAGTGGGAGATGGAAGGACTGAATAGGCCATGAAATACTAATGCCAGTCTACTACACTGTGTCTCGAAAAACGTCCCGGTATGTAATTGTCCATATCTCTGACAAATATTAAATGATTTTCTAATTTTTTTACTGTCACACTTTCTGGACAATTGCCCATAAAGTGGCTATTGAATATCCCACCACATTAGATAACTGCGTCGTTATACTACCTTGTGAAATATAATTGCAAGGAAAACCTAATAATAATAGACAGCAGGCATGTTGGAAGATGAAAGACGTTGAAGTCGTTGATGAAAGACGTTGATGATTTTATTTAAAAGCACAAGAAATGTATAAAAAGCTAAACATCATCGTGTTGAATCACGTATGGTTTATTTGTATCTCTCCTTCGTGCCTTTGTAGGCTTACCAGTTCATCCACATTGGTCACATTTTCTTCAGTACCTGCATGCCTGTCGTGTTGATGCCTTTGATGAATGCTTCCTGTTTTCTAACTTTTTAGTAACGTATTCAATCTTTTTCTATTGCTGTCTTTTTGCTGCTTATCGTCAAAAATTCCACCAAAATTCTTCGCAAATTGTATTTTTTTGAACCCATATAAGTTTTTGGTCAGAGCCTTGTTCTCACTGCAAAACGCATGTTACATTACCGGTGTAAGCCTATTATCACTGCATTAAAAATTGTTATTTGCAATAATATCTTCTGATTTTATTTAGAAGCACAAAAAATGTATAAAAAGCTAAACATCATCTAGTTTTAGTTTACAAAATAATGGAAAATTGTTTCAGAAGATAATTTTTGCACATGTATTGTTATAGAGATTTTTGACAACTAAAGTTTCACATGGTAGTGTAGTGACGTAGTTAGGTGTGGTGGAATGTTTAGTAACCACACTACTGCTACTTGTCTGCTGAGTGTGCCAGTGATAAAATTTAAATAATCGGTTAAAATTTGACGAAGACATGAACAATCACATAGTGGGACGTTTTTTGAGACACAGTGTACAACCATTGCTAATGCTGCCACTGCTATTACTGCATCCAACCTGTGGTCGGTCGGCGTTGGTAGTAAGTGGCTGTTGTCACGGCGCCTGGTGACACGTAGGTCCAACTGTCAACCGACGTAGACCGGTTCTCATCCAGTCCCCCCGCTATCATACCGGCGTTGCTAGGCAACTCGCGCTTCACGACGACGACGCCCGGCTGCCATGGCGAAGACGACGATGACGTCATCAGCCCGGCGTCCAATCGGTGTTGTTGCTGTTGCTGCTGCTGCTGGCTGCTGTGAAGTCTTGTCAATGTCTGGTCCGCTGCAGACTCGGGCGACATCGACAGCACTCTGCGTAACAACAACGACATTATGCATTTGTAGTAGCAGTAGTAGTAGTGCACGAAAAACGGTGTATAAGATGTTATTCCTCCGTCGTAATTTTTTGTCAGGTCTTCTCCATATACGCTAACCCTCCCACTTTCTAGAAATCCACAGACCTAACAACCTTTAAAAACTTGAAAGCTAAAAAACTTTAAAACCTAGAAACTTCGCCCCCCAGCCCAAAAACTAGGTTCTTCCAGCCTTACGAGGAGTCGCGAAGTATTTCTACCACTACTACTGCTACTGTTACCACTCCTACAACTACAGCACACGTGTAAGTTTGAGTAAATTACTTTCGTTTCTGCGGTGACGGTAGATAGAACTGAAAAACACTGTTGTTGTTATTATTGTTGTTGTTGTTGTTTGCGTCAGTCGGCTGATGCAAGGACGACGGATCCACGGCCACGGACTCGAGTAGGGTGTAGTTAAGAGCTGCGCCGGGACTGTAGTAGTTTACGTCGGCCGTCAGCGGCGGCGGCATGCTGTAGTTGTTGTAGTTGTTGTACGCGTAACTACCACTACTGCTGCTGCTCGGGGGCGATGATGAAGATTGGACGTGGTCGTAATGGTAGTCGGAGCGAAGAGACGTCGACACTGGCACACAAACAAACACAGAAAAAAACTTCTAAAAATCATGTCCAGACTGTCCCTGTAAAGCACGAACTTCAAATTTGAAGTCCGCAACTTTAATTGTTTGAAACTATTAGCATTCAACGCCAGCCTTTTTTTTAAATTAAAAAAAAACATGTTTGAACTGTTTCCGAAAACACGCGCGTCGAATTTAAAGTCTGCAGCTGTGACCATTTCGGAGCTCTTGGTACAGCTGTAGATATCCGAAGGCCTGGGCAGCTGTCAGCAGTGGAGTAGACCTACAATAAAGAAACTAAAAATATACAAAGTAACAAAAAAGATATATTTACATTTTTCAACCATCCAGTAATGCACATTTTGCGAAAAACAAAGCATCTAAATTTTTGGTCGCTTTTGCACAAATCACAAAAGTAGCAGTGAAAGAATTGAGGATTAAAACACTCCTAAAATTACTATGGTAGGCGTACAGTAAATCCGGCCATGATGTTTATAGGCCTAAACATTTTACATTTTAAAGCGCGTTTTATTTCTTTCCCGATTTGCTACTGATCTATATCCGGAGAATAATTTTATATTTATTATATTACTACGGCGACGACCACGACGACTACGATTATGCCTGCTGTCGTTGTTGCTGCTGCTGCTGTTGCTACTGCGACAACTACAATATACCGAGAGGTCCGAAGTTTTTCCAGAGCTGTAGTTCAGCCAGCACGTATCCGGCATCACGTGGAAACACGTCATGGATGTCAGCGATGCTAAGTTGACACAGCTGCGCTCCGTCGAGCACTGACCAGAGACCGGCGTCATCCGTCAGTACGTCAGACGAGGACGGCGATCTGTTGTATTGTCGTAGTAACCAGTTCAACCAGCGACGCACGTCATCGCTGCACCAATTCTCTGGGTCTATACAACGACAACAAGTAGTAGTAGTGGTATTGGTAGTAACAGTAGTAGTAGTAAATCAGTAGTACATCTCAGAATAATTGGCACACGGTTACTTTCAATTCAATATCAATTTCAATGCCTTCTAGGTGGAATCGCTCTAGCGCACCGAGCGCACGCCATTCCGCCTATATTAGCACATATACAATTTTCCATAGCGTGTTCTTTCGTCTGTCGTCTGTCACATTCGTGCATTCTGCCTAAGCCGTTCTAGGAATTTAGATACTATTTGGTAGGTACGCTTGTGGGGTCAAGGACTCATTGTGTGACATGTGGGGTCCCTGATGCCTAGGGAAAGGAAAGATTTAGAAAATAGACCGTCAGCGTAAACATGCGATTGCAAATTGCTGTTCTCCTTTAGCGAATAACAAGAAATCTGAGCTAATCTTCATGAGACGCGCGAGAGCCTATAGCAGTTTCTGTTTGCAGTTAATCTTGGTCTATTTCCATCCATTTTGTCGCAATTCATTTTTTCGCGGCCAAAAATCGCCAAAAAATCAGTAAAAACACCAAGGCCTATTTTTAGGGTTTATGGTCATTAAAGATCATCAATGTTGACATTCCTGAAAAGCTCGTTGCCAGTGCTTGTTATGTTAGGCAGCATGTCTGTGCCTGTCTGCAACTATTTTCACGCTAAACAAGCCAACAGCGGATAAATAACCACTTTTTAAAGGGGTACCCTTCTTTGACACTCGCGTGCGCAGGCCTTCTTGTACCTAGTGGGTCCGGACTTGGATAGCAAAAATCTGCATTCTTGCCATTTCGGCGCAATTTACTCTTGAAATTCGTGTCGCAGCCCTAAATAGCGAAAAAATTACTAAAGCCCCCTATTTTCGTGGTTCAGGGTCATTCAAAGTTATCGATGTTGACATTCCTATAAAGCTTGTTGCCAGTGCTTGTTATGATACGCAGCATGTCTGTGCCTATCTGCAACCATTTTCACGCTAAACGAGCTAATATCGCTAAAATAACGTCTTTTTAGAGGGGGTGCCACTATTTCTCCCCTTCGTTCGACCCAGCGGCACGAAATTTGGTCACAAAATATATGAAACTCTAGGCTGTCATACGGTAAAAACCCGAAGTCTCTATCTCGCCCGGTCTCCAAACAGTACCGGGTTGTGACAGACAAACGGACAGACGGACACCAAGACGGAATTACTATAGCCAATACGCGCCATAGCTAGCTATACTAGCTCTTGCGCGTAAAAACTACGACTTGCGTAAACTGGCGACAGCGATTCTGCTACTCGCCAAATTACTTGAAACTTGCACACTGTGCGGCACAAAAACACGCACATAAAATTTATCAATCATGACATAAAGGCGAATTATCGGATTTTAACAATTTTTGGTACAACTGTTCTAGACACAACTTGGCATCAAACGGTTATTCAAGTTTCCATCTCACCCACCATATGCTTCTGCATTCCCTGGGGAAATTAAACACGTGAAATCAGCGTTAAAATAAACAAAAACACGCCAAAAACCATCCGTGACATTATTGATAGGAACTTGGAGAAAGATAACCAGATATTTTTTAGTAGTTTGTGGTGTGAACATTTTTGACATAACTGGCCATTAAATGGCCATTCAAATTCCCAGCTCACCTAACGTCTGTTGCTGTATTACCTGGGGAAACAGAACAAGTGCAACATGAGACCAAAAAAGAAAGAAAAACATCAGCAAATTTAATCATTACTGATACTAACAGCTCTGATCACAGTCCATTTGACAGTATTTGCAGTATTATGCAGCAGCAAGTTTATAGGATGCTGTTTAGAAATATCAATGAACTCAAAAAGCGACTGGTTGAAGTCTGAAGCAGAACATTATCAACACTGCTATCAACAAATGGAGAATGCATCTCCCTGCCTGTGTTTGCACAAATGGCCGATATTTCGAATATTTACTGTCAGCAGTTGCACAACTAAACAATTCGATAAACTCTCAACCAAAGTGCTAAAAATTCGAAAAAATGTGCCAAATGTGCATTATTTTAATCAAATAATGATATTGCATTGAACAAAAAATGTAATATTTTGCTTGTTTTGTTTCCCTCAGGTAGTGCAAAAACAGATGTTGGGTGAGGTGGGAAAGTAAATGGCCATTTGATGGCCAGTCGTATCGTGAATGTATACCAAAAATTATCAAAATTGAATAACCCTTTTTGAAGTTATGGTTAAACATTTTTTGTGTTTTTCATGCTTTGCAGCGTAGTTTTTAAATTAGGAGCTTGTAAAAGACAGACAAACAGACGGACGAGGTCGACGGACGGACAAGACCTTTAATACGGCCTGTACCAAGGACAACCGTACATTATGCTAGATGTACTCAGAGTTTAAAATCTTACCGAAAACTTTCGCTTCTTACACGTCGAGAGGAAGCAAACAAGACGTAATAGCATATGGAATGTTTTTCAAAATTATTCGTTCCAGAATTCTTCATGATGGAAAAACCAGTTGACTGTACCTTGGTCTGCGATCACCGATAGGTTACCCCAAAAATGTCAACCAAAACTCACTTTAAAAGTTACCGGATTCAATTAAAATCGGAACAATTGGCGGATTAAAGGATGGGGCGAAAGGGGGGGGGGCGGCCGCCCCTTATTGACTAAATGCATCTTAAAACAGGCGAAAATTTTGCACGAAAATGCACTATTTTTGCATAAAAATTTCAAAACTTCTCTGAGGAGGAGGCTATATGCCCGCTCTCCAGGCCCTACCCCTACCTTTCCATTCCTTATTCCCAATTTCTGGATCCGCCACTGAATCGGAATAGACTTTCAAATTTGGCTCCCCTTAGAGGAAGTTAATGGCGTTAATTGAATCATTGCACCAGTTTCCCCTGCCAAATGGCATTTCCTTTCATCCAACGGTTTTTGCAGGGTGCACGAGTGTGACAGACGGACAGACTACGCTACGGCAGCATCTGTCGCAATAGCCGACATCACCGCCTAATAACTTCGTTAATTGACTAAAAGGAGAAAAGTACATCATCAGCGCCATTCAAAACATAACAACTAAGCGACACTCAGCGTGTTCGGAGTCGAGGGGGGTAAAGCCGATTTCCAAAAATTTCCAAAGAGTGGAAGTCCCAGGAGGCAGGTATTTGAGATTTTGGGATAAAAAATAAAAATTAAGTTACAAATTTCCCAAAAAATAGGGGAAACGAGGACGTGCCTCAATTTTAGAACTTGGTTAAGTCCCTACGC
>Ga0209367_1009161_pt1 | contig 13473 bp, 7 predicted proteins | sample WorMetLIZISLAND2_FD_187412 | JGI IMG/M metagenome (GOLD analysis project Ga0209367, IMG submission 187412) | Marine gutless worms symbiont microbial communities from Max Planck institute for Marine Microbiology, Germany - Olavius geniculatus... ... | reverse complement strand
CAATTCCGAAGTTAAAATTACCCAGCAAGCTGTTCGCGACTTTGGCTTCGTACAATAAGACCACCCTACATACAGCAAAGACTTGACTTAGAGTAACTATTATCTTTTTCTAAAATTGAAAAATTTTCTTTGTTGTGTCTGCTATCCAAACGATGAATGGCTCAGGTCTGTGGTAGAAGCCTGGCTAAAGGGACCGATACAAAGCGCCTTATGATGTCATAAGTTACAATGATGTCATATCCGCTTTAAGCTCACATGAGTTCCGGAGAAATGTGCATTTTATTGGTGCATCAAAATGAAGTTTTTTAGTCTAACATATCAACTTGCAAAACTTTTTGAACGCCCCTCGTAAATTGTTTTTTTTGATTATTGGTCATATTGCACAAAGTGAATCTGATGAATTCATGTACACCATGTGTCAAAAAAGTATCTCTGACATTTTCAACTGTAAGTTGAAAACCAACTATCAGATTTTGATAATTTTTGGTTCAAATATCCCTGACACAACTTGCCATCAAATGGCCATTTAGTTTCCCACCTCACCCAACGTTTGTTTCTGCACTATCTGGGGAGACCACAACCAGTGAAATATCACCTTTTTTCCAATGCGATGTGATTGCTTAATTAACATAACACACAAAAACATATTTTGTTCACATTTTTGACACTGTGGCTGTCATTTTATTCAGTTGTCCATTTTTCAACTGCCTTCAATAAAATTGCTTGAAGTGTTGGCCCACTATGCGAACACAGGCAAGGAGACGCTTTCTCCATTCATTGACAGCAGTATCGATAATGTTCTGCTCCAGACCAATCCAGGCTCTACCAGTCGCTTCCTGACTTTGCAAACATTCCTAAACTTCATCTGGTAAACACACTGCTGCAAGACCTGCTGTTGGGGCCGACAAATTAGGATAGATGGAATTTATTGACGTGTTTTCATTCATTTTTACACGTATTATGCTTGCTCTGCTTTCCCCAGGTAGTTCAAAAGCAGACATTGGGTGAGGTGGAAACTAAAAAATTTATTTAATAGAAATATTTTTGCCAAATATTATTAAAATCTGCTAATTTTTATTCAAGGCATAATCGATAATGTTGGGGATGTTTTTTAGGTTTTCTTTTATTTAAACACATATTTCGTTTGATCTGCTTTTCCTAGGTAGTGCAGAAGCATACATTAGGTAAGGTGGGAAACTGAAAAGCTATTTGATGGCAAGTTGTGTCAGGAATATTTGTACCAAACAATATTAAAATCTGATAATTGGTTTTCAAGTTACATTCAAAAATGTCAGGGATACTTTTTTGAGACACAGTGTACATAACCTTTTAGGTACCGTATCAGCCTATGAGTTTACACAAAGATAGTTTGTAGCGTGTTATTATTAAATATTTGACTGCTGTATCAACAGATCTGGAATGAACTGCAATATGACATAAGCTATGTTGAGGTATTTCAGTTGCTACACTACTGCATTGTGAACATTTTCACTCATACTGTAATGACCATTATGATCATTAGCAGAAAATATCGTAAAACCAACTGGCACCATATAGTGTTTTAGTTTTTAAGCTATTGTTGCTAACTTCTTGCTTTTCTTGCAGTTTTTGTACATTATGCAGACATCCTATAAGGTCAGATTGTGGGCCTTGTCCATTTGTTTGTTTTTCTGTCTGTCTGTCCACACACGCTGGCATTTGGAAAATGAAAAGGCATAGAAAACTAACAAGAAGCCCAGCTGTTGCTATGATCGCTGACCATACTGGTTGTCAATCACCTTCAAGGTCATCCAAGGTCAGTCATTTTCAGGTTATTCGAAAGCCAATGTGCAACTTCCTATTAGTGATCGATAGCAATCTAAGACCTATCTCGCACCGTTTAGTCGCAGTACTGTGTAACGGCTTTCAAGTTCATCCAAGGTTAATGATTTCTATCTCATCTGGTAGGGCGTATGCTACTTCCTGTTAGTGATTAATAGTAATGGCTCTATATCTCATCATTTTCAAGATATGGCCAGTTTACATTGAATTTTCTCTTTCCTTTCCGTTCAACCCCCAATTTGAAAATGTTCTCCTTGCACTAGATTGATGAAATTTTGCATGCCTTAGTCTAAAGTACATGGCTGATTATTCGTGTGAAAAGTTTTCCTCTGTGACCTAACACTTAACCACAATACATTTGTATCAGATCGATGGACAGACAGATGGACAGACGACAAATTGTACCATAAATTTGATCATTACTTAAGTATGGTCGGCTAAAAACTGATGTGAACTTTTCCCAGGGCAGGAGGAGTAACCAGTCACGTAGTAATTTTGGATTCAAAACGTAGATTGGGGTTAGCATTGCATCAAGGCAGATGGCCATATAATATGTCAGCATTGGGCTGACATATTTTTCTAGGTTTTTTTGTTGCATATATTTTTGACGTCCTTGATCATAACAATACTGTTGGAACACAGCCTGCTGTGGTCAGTTGAGAAGTGGCGTTGATTCATGTATTGTGCAGACTCTAAAACAGATGCTGATTGATCATGGTCTGAGTTCTGTACAAGTTGTGGCACCCGATGGCAGTTGGAACATCGCAAACGACATTCTAAACTCTTCGCGTTTCGCTGACTCTGTCGACATCATTGGGTAAACATTACACTGCGCTGCATAGAAATTTAATGTCACCAGATAGTTTAGAAACTGTGAAGTTGTTGCCAAATATAATGTTTTTGATTATTTGTTAGAGGATTTCAGTTACTGTCATTGTTCTATCATGTGTCAACTGCTTGAAAATGAAACCATAGTTTGCTTATTTGATGAATTCTTGCTATTGTTGTTGTTGTTTTATGCAAATTGTACGTACAGTATCGCAGCAAAATTGCATGTGCAACATGACCAGTGAAAGTGTAATTTTTAAGGCTAGGGGGCTAAAACATCAAAAAGATTTACTTTGATGGTAAATATTTATGGAACAGAACAAGATATTGAGAATCAGAAAATAGCATTGCAAGCCACTGTTTTTCCCACATATCACGACTTAATTTGATGAAGTCTGGTTTCCAAGTGACGAAAAATGGGCTTAGAGTATGGAAACAACTGGCCTTCGACCAACGTTGGAGAGTTATCATTACAATTTACACCGTGTAGTGTGTTGGCTAATTTGTCATATTTTGTGTATGTGTGTTGAGATCTCACTACCCGGGAACTCTGACAACCGCTGAAGCATTGGAGACCAAGAAGCAGTTGTGGGCATCCGAAGATTACAGTACGTTCAACGATAACACTGGAGCCGGATGCTGGGCCAGGGTCTGTAGTAGTAGTAGTTGTTGTTCTAGTTGTAGTAGCCAGCTTAAAGATTTCAGTGAAGTTTTTTGTCATTATTTGGCAATATCTGCATGCAAGTAGGTTACTATTTGTTGTATGAATGGATTTCTTTTTATAAGTAACTTGCATTGTGATTTATTTACTGTACTTGCAACAGTATTTCATACATTTTGTTTGATTGTCACATGTTTGTTACAGATTTTGAATCAGAATTATGTGAACGGCTATATGACGAGGTTGGTCTCTGGTTCTGCTGAATGATGTACTGGTATTTGTCATTGTCAGAGACCAAGTAAACAGATGGTTTGATTAGCAGTAGCTGGTCCCAGGAGATGCAGAGTATGCCAGGGCCCTATCCATTTCCTGGCCAGATCATGTAGAAGGAACCCTAAACCAGGTTTTAGTTTTGTACTTTTAGCTTGGTTAGTTACTACATTCAGTGTGTGGGAATATTTTGTTTCTTAATATTATGTTTGTCTTCATAGGTTTTAGTGTTAGTTTGTTTAATTTTTTCTCTGTTAGTTTTTGTTGTCAGTACCAGTGCAAGTGATTACTTGAAAGTCTAGTCATCGAAATGCCCTGCGCATTTTGTTAGTTTTTGTGCCCGTGATGATGTGTTTCAGTACAATAGCGTGGAATCTGATAGCCAGTTACTATGCTGCTTTGCCACTGTGGAACCGTCAATCCCTGATGACGGCTCAGGAACCATGGAGTGGATACTACGTCGTCGAAAGTCCCATCTGGATCACTGGTAACTGACGATACTTTGCATTTTGCTTCATTTTGTGCGAAACTAGAATTTGCTTTGTTTGCTGTTAAACTGTCATTTAGAAATTTACTTTGACTTAAGAAAAATGTTGAATTTTGTTGTATAGAAGTGTTTGGAGTCAGAGGGAGTGGTGTCACTGGTATAACTGGTGTAACTGGGCATACTGTTGAATAAGCAGGACTTGTTTAGTAAACGCATTTAATTGTTCTTTAGAGATGAATTGTGATAGGAAACTCAGTAGTTTTATAACTTCAGTTTTGCAACTTAATGCATCACCATGCGTTACTTTTTCATCACAGCCTTTGATGGTTTTGTTTTACTGCAAGTGCTGACTGTGAATTTATGTACGTGAATATTATTGTGAACATATACTTATCTTGTAGTGCTTTAATGCTGATAGCAACAGTGTGACCAAGATTCACCTGGTAGATGTCATAGATGTAGAGAGCATGAGGTGGCTGCTGACCTTTGGACCAAGCCGAGCTTGAGCCACTGTCCTGCCTAAACTGGCAGCTATAGTACTACCATCGCCATTTATCAGCCCAAAGGCTGGTACACATTGTACCATTCTGTGAACGGTAGAAGACTGGGTTGACCTAGCTAGCTGATTATATACTGAGATGGTTTATCTGCTCACAGACTGTCGTCCTTTGAGGTACTAACTGGGTCTGGCATAAGACAGCTATGTTGATTATGTCAACACGATGTGTTGACCACTAACCATGCCATGAAGTCTTAATAACGTCACCGTTTTCTGCCACATATAGCTGTTAATATTTTCATACCAGTCATCAAACTATATTTTTATTATGATGTTTTCATTACTTATCTGATCTGTTGTGGCTTGCTAATACGGACCTGGCATGGTATGGATGTGGATGCTGTCAGCTCACACCACTCAGTTCACTGAGATCGGCTGGATGTACTTGAGACACGGCTCTGGAGTGGAGAAGCTCGTTGGTGGGGGAAGTTTTGTCACTCTCACCAGCCCTGACTACAACCACTTTACTGTCATTATTGAAACAATGGTTAGCTCATGTGTGAGTTTACTTGATAAAAAATTATCGATTAATTTCTGATTACTTATTTCCTAACATGTCAATATACACTGTGTCCCCAAAAATGTCCCACTTTGTAATTATCTATATCTTCGCCAAATATTAACCAATTTTCAAAAAAATTTTACTGGTACATTCTGTGGACAATTAGCAACAAAGTGATTATTGAATAACCCACCACACGTTAATTGTGTCGCTACACTACCTTGCAAAATATAAATATAAGAAAAACTAGCAGTCATAGACTGCAAGTGTGTTGGTAAACAAAATACACTTATGACCAAAAATGCAGTGAATGATCTGTATGATGCTAGACTTTGTTAGATTTGTTTCTTTGGATATCTGTGTACTGAATGATATGTTTGTTTCTGGCCTTTGTGGTTTATCAAGCCTACCATTTCATCCACAGTGATCACATTCTCTTCAGTACGTGTATGCTTCAGTCTGTTGGTTTCATGCCTTTGGTCGGGGCTGCATGTTTTCCCAAATCTCTGTTAATAACATTCCCAATCTTTCTCTGTCGCAGTTTATCTTCAAAAATTCTGCCAGTATTTTCCGTAAACTATTTTTTGATCCAGCACAACTTCCTTATCAGAGCCTTGTCTCCACTGCTAAATGGCACATAATATAACTGGTATATCATCAGTGCATTAAAAATTATTATTGATGACAATATCATCTGCTTTTGTTTACAAACATCAGAAATGTATGTAAAACTAAACATTATTGAATTTTTGTATGAAAATTAGTAAAAATTGTTTCAGAAGATGATTTTTTGCATATGTATTATAGTGATTTTAGTGATTTTTGAAAATTTATGTTTCACATGGTAGTGTAGCGACACAGTTAAAGTGTGGTGGGATATTTAAGAACTTTTTATTGCTAATTGTCCACAGTATGTGCCAGTAAAAGAATTTTGAAAATCGGTTAATATTTGGTGAAGATACGAAAAATGACAAAGTGGGACGTTTTTGGGACACAGTGTATATATTTAGAAGAGTGCATCCAGTTTTTGTCTGATACATCACTTGTATGGTTGGCAGATTTAATGCTCATATTACTGAAATGGTGAACAGCTTGCAGTCAAAAAGTAATTAATTATTGTACCTGGATGTACTTAAGCTGTGGAAATGATGATTATTAATCTTCAGAAAATGTAAACAATTAAAAAAATTATTGTCAACTTTTAATCTTTAAACAAAATTAGTGATTAATTAATTGTTAATTAAGCTAAGTAATAAAATAGTTTAAATTATTACCAGCTTTAGTAATGACTGACTTAATAATAATATAATTAATAATTTGCTCATTAGATCAATATGTTTTACTGTAGTTGTTAAATTGTGAAGCTACTAGTAAATTATATGCACACTGAAGGTATTTGGTTTGGTGGTTTGAAGTGTCTATTTATCTGGTTAGTAATGGCGTGTTGTAGAGCCATGACCATTCCCAGTGCATTCGACCGGCTCTACCTGCATACACCGTTGTACCTCAGAAGGCCAGCTTTCAGCTTGCTGGACGTTTGGTTTGTTAATCTCTTTTCTTTCGTAGTAGTAATAGCCTGGTCTTATGTTTTTCTGTAACAGTATGATTTGTGTGTGTTATATTGTTGCATTGTGCGAAACATGTACTGCACTGTGCAAACGATTGCCAGGTGTTTTATAATCAACCGTTCTGTAGTAATGCGATTAACCAGCTAATAACAGACTATGTGCTTTCTGTGATTAGAGTAAGTTACCGCGTATCTTCTGTTGACTATGAGAAGCTAAACATAACTGAGTAAAATTGCATGTTTCAGTGCTTGAGGACAAAAAAAAATCTTGCTCTTGGTTTTGACAATTACTTTTTGGGGGAATTTCAGGAGATTTTATTTCTCATTTATGTACTATGCTTATTTGTACTTTGATACCAGTTGCACATCTTTAAACATGTCAACTCTGTGCTTAGACACAACCACAACTGTCCAAACTGTTCACCAATGCAGCTGTCAAGCGTGCATTCTGCTGTTCTACCCTAGCCACATGTAACTCTCTGTCAAGGATGGTTACTGACAGCAACTCACTAGAAACTTTTAAATCTAGGTTAAAGTCATTTCTCCTTTTTCCAGCATATAACTGATATTGACATTACCTACCGCCAGCACCTCTGAAGTCGGGAATTAACAGCACTATAGAAATATGACCATTGTCATCATTATCATTATCATTGTTACAACTTAGCTGCTAATGTTGCCCGTTTGTAGCTGACTGCGTGTGCATTGTGTACAACTGTTATGCCAGATGGTTTGACGCTACGTGAAAGTGTAGGTTTTGGTCTTGTTTGCATCATCTGTTTAGAGCAATGTCATTAAGCTCTATGTGTGGAGAAGCCAGCTCAATAACTCGGCAGCAAATCTGTTTCAGCAGCTTGCTCCAATCAAGGTGAGTTCATTTCAACATGAGATGTGATTAATGCTGAAACTACATTGTTTGATGATTGCAGCGTGGCATTTTGTATAGTCTGTGGCTAACTCGATGGTGCATTAGAGGTTATTGAACGTTATGCATTATATAAACTTATATTTTACTTACTTGCTTACTTACAAAATGTTGTGGTAATGTCCAGAGCACAGTTGCTCCTGGTGTATTGTTTACTTTAACGTTTAACATGTTAACGTTTTACTTTACATATTTGGGCTAACGTGAATGAAAAATTGTAGAGTCTAACATTCATATTTCTCAAGGTAGTGCGGTAACAGATTGGTAAGAGATGGGGTTGCAGCATTTACACTCCATTTCTTTACAATTATCACTCAAAGCAAAAGTGAAAAAAATTGCTAAAATTTGACCATTTTATCAAACGTAACCAGAAAAAAAGAAAATAAATGTTCTGTATTTTGGAAGATGGTTTCATAATTATTTTTGACAGTTACCAGTAGTTAGAAATTTTCTGCAGAAGTCAACAAACAACTATAATGTTTTAGATGTCAGAAGAATAGAAGTTATGCAGACACTTTTATGATTAATTTCACAAGGTACTGTGCTAACAGATTTGAGATTGGGTTGCAGCATTTATATTTAGTTTCTTTTCATTTTACCAGTTAAAGCAAAAGTGAAAGAATTGCCAAAATTCGACCATTTTACCAAACGTAACCTGAAAAAAGAAAGTAAATGTGGCATGTTTTTGGAAGATGTTGTTTTATCGTTATTTTTGACAGTTATTGGTAGTTAGAAATTTTCTGCAGAAGACAACAGACAAGTATAATGTTTTAGATGTCCCAATAATGGAATGGACACTTGTATGATTCATGGCTGTTTTTTTTACATATTTTTTTTGTTTTTGAATAATTAGCCAGGAGTTCTGAACATGACATTAATATTGGCATTGCCTGATCTTCTTGTGATATCCTGTTGCTGGTGCTACTGAACGTAACTGGTGGACGTTACTGCTGACGTGTACAGCCGGTTGACAACTCGTTTAGCTTGCAGCTCGGTATTGACGAGGTTTATACACTGACAACGCTGTCGACTGGTCAGAAAGGAACCTACCCGCAGCCACCGGCCTCCAAGCCGTTTCCTCTGCCATACCTCGATGACTTCGAATGTGAGTTAGCTGATCCAGTAATATGTGGCAGTTGATAAATGTTTTGAACCTATGAAGTCCCGAATGAGTGATGCCGTATTTGTTTATCTGTCCATGTTGTACAAATTCCGATTTCTGATACAGGCTGACTAAATTGCTTTTGGTAAAAAGGGGTTTGGTGTGATCAGTCCAAACTTAAGTCGATTGATATGGATTAACCAGCACACGAGAATGTCTACTAGAATATTACAGCATATCTGGATGATTTTGAAGAAAATATTTAATGCACCTGATATACCTGTCATATTCTCAGTACCCATTCTGATACATATGGTATTCTGAATCATCCAAGTGAACTTGGATGTGTCATATGTTTATAACAGTTCTTTAGATGTGCGTTTTCTAGGAAAATTAACATTTTGGTTATTAAAAGTGTGATCTGTGATGGAAAAGTAGACATTTGTAAATTATTGCTGTTGATAGTTTTCTTGAATCTTGGGTGCAGAGTGCATGTTGGTTTTCGATGGCTGACAGTATCTGAATGAAATGAGATCTAAATCTGAAACTGATTTTTCTCATTCATTCACATGTGACATCCACTTCTTCACAATCCATCTTTCTGCCACACTGACCACTAGCTTAACACTGACGTTACTAAACTGCGAGCGTAAAAGCAATATAGTGTCAAGGCTTGAAGTGGAAAAAAATAAATACTGGAAGCTGTCCCACGGTGTTGGTTGCAAACCGAATATTGTGTGCTAAATATTTTGTTTTGTAACTATCTCCAGAAAGAAGTGGCAGTTGCTGAAGAAGTGTCACTATGCCATACAGGCCATTGCTGTCTCACATTAGCGTCACTGTGTGTGTTGACAGTGTACTCAGAGTACAGCGAGATGTACAACTTTGCCGGCCAGAATGGTGTCTTCGAGGTGCGACAGACGACTGACGAGGCGCATGGTAAAGTGAACCGGCAGGTCGTCCTTCATGACCCGGTCTACTGGTGCAACTCGCATGGTCCAACTGTCAACATCGGTGGTGATGCCACGTGGTAAGGGTGCTGGCACACATGTAGTAAAATGTAACTACAAAAAAACTACTGGAGACAGTTGCTGTCGACACGTGCAATTTTTGTTTAATCACGGCAGTATGCACATATGTGGCAAAAGTAAAATAAAAGAAATCAGTTTTGTTTATCGCTGTTTTACTTCAGTACATGTGAATCCTTATGATAAAATGCAACTTATTGCAAGTTTGCAGCTCCACGTTCTGCTCTGTGATAATATAACAGTAAAAACAGTTAAAAAGAGTCGATGGCAACTATCTCTTGTTGTTTTAGTCGATGAATTCTTTTGTGGGGTGGCCCAACCAAAAATAAGCCGTACAGTTTTTGTCATAACTGCATCAGATATTAACCTATTTTCAAAAAAATTGTTCACCGATATACTGAATCTGCAATTAAGTGATCAATAATGGTCCTTTGCACCTCATAAGCGTTGGTACACTACCTTGTGAAATACGCATAGCGCTGGAATTAGTGAGTTACAAAATAACTTTCAGTGTTCTAAAGCGGATTATATTTCAGAATGCATTTAGCATGTGATGGGTTTTTAACAGTTTTTGTTTTAATGACTTGCCAGCTTAGAACTGAACTGACTGGCTGGTGGCAGAATTGTGAAAATCGGTTAACATTTGACGAATCTCACTTTTTATTTATCGCCTGATATGTTACTTGCCACACATTTATGCAATTTTATTTCTGATGTGATGATGTGACAGGAGTGAACTGGCAGTGTCCGTGGACATGTACGTGCCGTCGGTTAATGGCACCGATGGAACGTTCCTAGCTGTGCACGTTGGTCCGGGTGGATGCGATGTTTCCGAATATCACGGAATTTATTTCACAGTATTTCCAAAACACAGCAGCTTTGTTGTGTCTTCTGATATCAGTAAGTCTGTTGGTGTGTCATGTTCTTAGTGAAATCACGTTGTTTGCAACTGCCTGTTGGAAGATTGCAATTTTAACCCACACTTTTAAACCCATGATGCTGCTGTTTGTAGTTATAAAGTAAGCCGCTATAGCAACTCGGTGCTGTGTTATCTGCATGTAGAGTAGGCTGGGAAAAGGCAGTTTAATTATAACTAAAACACACTGAATTTTGTGTGTGTGTTTTCCATTATATCTATCATGTTCTACGCTAGTGAAGCTTGGCCAGTCAATGTTGAAATGACTAAGTTGATCAACTCTTTTGCGACAAGTGCGTATCGTGTCATGACAGGTGTGAGGAGACTAGATAGAGTTCATAACAACACAGTCCTGGCGTCAGTTAGCAGGAGAGAGCTCATATACACTTTGCAGTCACGTCAACTATATTTTCTTGGCCACTTACTTCGTTCAGAACGTGCACTATATGCTCTGTATGAACCTCAACATGGCAGTGCTAGACGAGGTCGTCCTCGTACGAACTTCATCAGTTATATTCAAAAACTGACAGGACGGCAATTGGCTGAGCTGATGGATTTATCTCAAGACCGCGACGCCTGGAGACAACTTGTGGTCGAAGGTGTTGACTTACAACCCCCCAACTAGAAGAAGAAGAAGTTTTCCATTAGCCAGAAACTGGTGATTGCGATCCTGAGATCGCGAATCCTGGGATCCTGGCCATTTTTGCCAACCCCGAATCCTGGGATTGGCAGCGTCCCAGTCCCGGGATTTCAGGATTACAAAAAATTCGTTAAATAATACATTTTCAACAGGTTTATGATAAAATACCACTTTTAAGTTTTAGCTGTGTGATGGAATAATTATTTTGTGCATGCAAGAGTCCTTGCTGTGCATTAGAAGTTGCATTTTGACAGTCACATCAGCCACTCCTGTGTACCGGCAGAGGCGTACATTCTATAGGCATGAAATAAGTCTAGTAGAGCTACTGTAGGGATACTTAATAACGACCAATTTGGAGGCCTAATCCCCAAAAAACTGGATTACATTCCTTAATCCTATATATCCTGGGATAAAGAAATCATGCAGAAACCATGCAGTCTTGTTACGCGACGTTGGTTATCCACCAACCATTGACGTCCTGTGACTGCTTTATCATCGTGATTTATGATTGCTTATTATGCTGTGTGCTTGTGTTGTTATTGTACTGTTGTCAGAATTCTTATTATATTATCGGCATTGCAAGCAAAAACTGAAGTGTGTTTTCTGCTGCAGTGAGAAGCAGTGTTCTAATAAATGGCACATTGAAAGACACAGTTACGTTTGACAGCTGGTTTACAGCAAGACTCGTTGTTATGGTGAGTGTAGCTGTGAACTAGTTGCAATAGCCTAATGCCTCAGACACAGTTGAGTATAATGTATCCCCCCTAGACATCGTGCAATAACAATGTCAAATCTGAATGAATTTGAATGAAGTTTCATATACTTAATTCCCAATAAATTCCTGAAGCGACTGCCAAATTTCATTGAAAAATATTACTTATTAGCAGAGTTATTAATTGTTGATTATCAATAACAAAATATTTCCGTTACCAATATGGCGTTACATAAGTAAACCCCTGTTACTGTACATTTGCCTAACTCCAGTAAACAGCAACTGATTTTAACAAAATTCTACGTTGGCAGTGGATCATCTGTTGGCAATCAAAGTGCCAGATTTCCGTAAAATCTACTGAAGCAAACAATAGTTACAGCGGCTTTTGTGAGGTCGCCCCAAAACACTTCAGGTCAGACACAAAGACCTGAAACTGAAGTGTTTTGGGGTGACCTCACAAAAGCCGCTGTAGCTATTGTTTGCTTTGGTAGATATTACTGAAATTTGGCACATTGATTGCAAATAAATGGCACATTGTTGGTGTGAAACTTTGTTAGAATCAGCTGTTGTTTGTTGGAGTTACGCGAATGTAAAGTAACAGAGGGGTTTACTTGCGTAACACTCTGCGTGATCGGAATCGAAGGGGGTAATGCCGAGCGCCAAGAATTTCGCATCGGGGTAATTTCTGAGCGCAGGTGAATGTTTCGCCTGTTGCGAAGTTGCTCCATGGTTTCGCCAAATGTGGCATTGGCCTGGAGTTGGCCAGGTCGGAACACCAAAATTCCGATAAAAATTCCCCAAAAATTGGGGGATGGGACTAGATCCCCCAATTTTGGAACTTAAGCAGGGGCTAAGGCCCCCTATCGTGTGGTGACAAAATTTCCCCCAAAAACCCTTTGGGGGAGCAGATATTAAGGGTAAAAATTTGAACTTTGGTCCCGATTTTCTTGAAACTGGTGAACTTTGGTCCACATATTTTGGCACTTTTCAAAAGCCCTCGATAAGTACTACAAGAAACACAAATAATGTGGGCCAAAGTTCAAAAACAAAAAAGCTATAAAAGGTCAAATTTTGAGAATAATTCCCTTTTTCTCAAAATTAGTGAACTAAATTGTGTCATAGCTCGGAAACTGTTTGGAGTTTTGACGTAAAATTTTGCACACTTACTTGCCAGACACAAAAGTGTCTCCAAACCAAATTTTGTGGGCCAATGTTCAGAAACAAAAAAGTTATTAAGTGACTAAATTTTGAACTTTGGTCCCGATTTTCTCAAAACTTGTGAACTTTGGTCGACATATTTCGGCATTGTTGGAAAACCCTTGAGAAGTAATACAAGACACCCAAATATTGTGGGCCAAAGTACAAAAACAAAAAAATTATGAGGGGTCAAATTTTGACGATGATTCCGATTTTCTCGAAATTGGTGAACTTTGGTCCACATATTTTGATGTTCTT
>Ga0209367_1009160_pt1 | contig 13473 bp, 9 predicted proteins | sample WorMetLIZISLAND2_FD_187412 | JGI IMG/M metagenome (GOLD analysis project Ga0209367, IMG submission 187412) | Marine gutless worms symbiont microbial communities from Max Planck institute for Marine Microbiology, Germany - Olavius geniculatus... ... | reverse complement strand
TATATATATATATATAATGAGTTTCAAGGTGGATCACTTTTTGATGAACTTTGATACACTTCTCTTGAATGGTCCAGTATGACGTCAGAAATGTGGTTTGTGATTTTGGTGACGATCCGATCATTATCCAGGATTAAATGTCACCAGCTGTGCTGCAGGTCCTTTGCGTTTGCCGTGTGGCAACACTATTCTCAGTGGAAGTTTGAGATTTTTGATCCCTTCTAGTTTACATAAGACGCGTACGCGCAGGCTGTAGATGTAGGCGAATCAACGCCGGTTAAAAGCCACAAGAATCAGCGAATGATGTTTGCTTAATCCTAAACTTCAGTCATTCTGCAGCAACGTCCACATCAAGTCGACTGTAACTATATCCAAATGTTTTTGTGATGCAGTAATTGCGTATTTAACTCGCTCAAACGTTTCTTTTCTCTTGATTTCTAAGATACGGCCTGGCTAGCTCTTGGCGTGACTAGGTGCACTGCATGCTCTGGTTGCGGTTTTTTCCTGTCGCGTCTAGACCGAGACCGGCGTGTGTAGGAGTAAGCACGGGACATCGAAACGACAACAAACAGTGACCGAGAGTAAGTTCATTAGCCGCGTCCACGCGCCATCGTCCATACGTTATTCACCGCCATTCATCTCCGTGCCACCACCGCCAATACTGCCGGCATAATCCTCCCTCTTCTGATAACCTCTCCCCGACGAAATCCCCCTATACTGTCGTCATAAAACGAAACCGGTTAAAGCGGGACACGTTTACCGGTGTCAGCTAGCAGGTAACGAACACTGTATGATCCCATACGGCAGGCGATGCTCCATAGTTCTGAGGTGGTTTTTCTGTAAAAAGCTATACGCGCCCTGCGTGGCCATCCCTCCGTGGATAGGCGCAATGAGTACCAGCGAAAGCTGGTGCGTAAACAGGCACACCGCGCGATGTACTAGACGAGTATCCGTGGTCTGGCAGTGTAAACTGAAGGCTAAAAAACGAAGATTGGCGCTGCTCTGTGAACCGTATTGCTCGGGGCGTACTTGGCATTTTTACTTTGTTTTGAAAAAGGTCTAAAAGATGCGTCATGTCCAGGAAGGAGGGGTTTGTCCGGAGGGGAAGATATCCGTTTCCCGGCGGAGGTCTATCGTTCGTTGTGAGTTCGATGCCGACGGTCGTGGTCCCACGCCAATGGCAGCACATCGCATCGCTCTCAATCTATGCTACTTGGCATGACAACAACGACGACGTCGCTTCACACCGGTGTCCCTCTTTCTCTGTCCACTGATAAGCCAGCGTCGCCGCGACTGATGCACGCCTTGCATGCTCAACGAGCGCGCGCGCGTTTGACGCATGACGTTTAACAACCCGGCCGGACACCGGCTGCTATATCACTTCCCACGCTCGCAAGCTGTCGCCACCGTACGTTCTCTATTCTCGACTCCGAAAAATCAAGATGCTAACATTAAGTGAATTAATAAAGGAATGAATTTGTTTGTCAACGTGCAGCACAGAGCACAATAGCGTACGTGCAACCAGTACAATGTGGGAGTCACTAATACTTTGTAACAGATGCTCTTTGAAACAATATTTATACATAGCTTACAAACAACTGTAGTGATATAAAAGCAACTTATCTACCAAGACCGACATCTATAAATTTATTTTTAAAATACCGCCTACGTTTTTATAGGCGGATTTCCCGTTTATCAAAAGGGGTTAAAACAGCTGAATGAAATAGAATTAAAACGACTACAGCGAACTCACAATAATTATTTATACTTTTGGTACTTAAGAATGAGCTAGATCACTCAGTGTTGAGGATAAAATGAGCTAGGTTATTTTTTCGACTAAATCGGATTAAAAAAATTTCCAGTCTGTGGTCCGAATAATGTAAAGAAAAAAACGTTCGGTTGCGTTCGCAAACTGCCTTTGCCACCTGTCACCCAGAAAATTAACAGCAGGGAAGGTAACAACGGGTTTATAGAAGGAATGCGATCGATCTTTCTTAACACTATAAGACTAGACAGAAAAACTACATTCGCTCAACGGCGTCGTGGGTTAAAAAAGTAGGCAAGGCAGAAAGTTGCTATTTTTCGACAGACACTGGAGATTTTCGATAGAATTTAAACAGACAGCTGAAAATTTCCGAGTTTCCGTATTTTTAAAAATTGGGATTTTAGCCACACCCTGTACATTTTGGACGAAATTTTTTCCGACAAGATTTGCCGACGATTCGTCGACAGCCAAAAATTTAGTTGAAGCAACTGCCCCCTGTTCCCCCCGCAGCGAAACCACTGCGTACATTCGCTCAAACCTGGAAGCGAAACTAAACGTCGAAAACTTTAATGTGTTGCAAACTGAAAAATATTTCCAATCGTGACTAATTTCGTTTTGAAATTCTGCCCACGTTATAGAGGTGGAAGAAAATAATTGAGTGTGAGGCTTCTAAATTTTCTCACACTACTACTACTTCTATTCTTAAATGTTTTCAATGTCTCAATGTAGGCCTAAACGAACGTATCAAATATAATTTTTTTCTTTTATTTTTAAACTTTTCTATACCGCTCAACTTCCTTACCTGTACAACTTAATCTCTCTCCAGACACCACGTAACACTCGATCCTCATCTGTCGTCACTCTCGCTTGTTCACCTACTTATTCCTCCTTTAAAATTACCAGTCGTTCCTTTCGCTATGCATCACCTCATCTTTGGAATCAACTTCCCCACTCACTTTATCAGCCACGTCTTGATCTGCCCCTTCCTGATTTGTCGTTCTTCCATGATCATCTCGCAGGCATAATGGCGTCTTTTGGACTAATTTTACGGGTATCTGAACTTGCTTGCGGTATTTTGTTTTTCTATTTTTTCAATTTTAGTTATCGTTATTTGTCCGTTTTTAGTTTGTTTTTTTCTATTTCAGGTTTCATGATTTACACAACAGTACTTTCATTGTACTTTCTCTCGTTTTATTTCTATATTTGAAACATTTTGGTTCGTTTTACTAGTTTAGGCGCTGGATTACACTGGCATTTTGCTTTGTCAGTTTTTTTCAGCGCAAATCTTAATTCGTATCACATAGTAGTTTGTGCGTCGTTATGTTGGCTCGAATTTATGTAATAAATTGTCCACCGATCCAGATTTCCCAGATTTCGTCCTCGAATTACGCCTAATTGTAGAAGCGGCAGCGCAGCGGATCCTGCGGCTACAGCTGCTGCAGCAGCACTAATCGCCCAGGCCGTGCGACTTTTCTTTTACGCTCCAGCACCACGTAATGAATGACTAGTTGACCCGACGACGACCCGAGGCACTGCCACCCAGGAAGACCGTGCATCACCTGGAAGGACCACCCAGGAAGAAACCGAGGACCACCTGGCGTGACGACGACGACGAATGGATTCGTTCGGCGTCCATGCATTGACAGAATTGTGATTGATCGGTCGGCGAAATGTGACAGCTGCAAATGTCCGTCCCAGCTGCTGCTACTGAGTGCATGTGACGAAATTCTGCATCCAGACTCGACTCTCCACAAATCCCATTCGTTTGCAATACGTCTTGGGCGTTTTTTGCGTCTACGGGTGCGTCGCCACTGATGCTGATGCATCGATTTCTAATATGAACGTTACGTCAGACGGGACATCTTAAGTACCGTATAGCCTACGACTGTCCATAGCCACAACTTCGCGCCTCCTTGCCTTCGGATGTAGAGACCTGAGCATAGCGGATAATATGATAACTTACAAGAAGCTCAGCTGTCGCTAGGAGAGCCGACCATACTGGTTGTCAATGACCTTTAAGGTCATCCAAGGTCGATGATTTTTATGTCATTTGAAAGCCAATATGCCACTTCCTATTATTGATTAATAGTAACCTAGGCCGTATCTCTCATCGCTTCCGAGATATAGCCAGTTTTCCGTTAAAAAACACACATTTTTCCACCCTCTTCATTCAACCCCCAATTTGAAAATGTTTTCCTTGGAGTAGATAGCTGAAATTTAACGTGCTTGAGTTTAGAACCCATAGCTAATTACTCGTGTAAAAAGTTTTCCCCCGCGCCCCACCCGTTAGCCAGGGTACATCCGTTACGGACGACAGACGGACGACAACCATGCTAACAGCTCAACCGTTATTGAAGTACGGTTGGCTAAAAATTACGTAACGAATCAGAACGGCAGTGAAGAGAACGTTATTGGACTTTCCGATAACTTTTAACTAAGAACATTACGTCCCGCACTTAAACAGTGAACCGATCAGATTGTATGTACGCCGTTAGCCGCTTAACAAAATTTTTTGGATTATTTTTTGCTTATAAAATGCCGCCAAAACGGCGAGTTACATTTTCACTAGTTGTTTAAACAGTGAGCTAATGGTTGGCAGACATTCACACCGTACGACACCAAAATTATTAAATATTTTGAAATTGTTAAAATATTTCCTGCTTCTCCGACGCCAATGAGTAACATTCCAATATATGTCGAATAGCAGTTACCAAGTGATGACGTTTATCTGCAGTGTGTGCTAAATAAACTGAAAATAAAACTGTAAAATGACATAAAAACGATTTTACTGGACTTTAATTACGTTTTATATACATCAGCACAACGTTAACGTAGCGATATGAAGAAAATTTTGTTTTTAGCAAAAGGGAGTATCAGGATCAATTTAGGCATAGGCCTAATGACTATTTGCCGTGTGTTGACGTTAAACAATAAAAGGCATATATCAATAGTGTTAACTCAGTTAAAGTTCTGTACAGATTACGTGCGTGTAGAATACTAGGCCTTTTTCCGGACACGGGCACGCCGCATGCACGACTGGCGGTGATGTTCGTGACCGATTAAGAGCACGTTCAATTGCTGCCGCCTATAGATGCCACCTTCAGCGAGCGTGCCTCGACGACTGATGTCCAAACTCCATTACTTGGAATTATTGTGGACTTATTGGACACGTCAAAATTCTGTGAATGTGTTGTGGGCTTTTGATTGTCTGTGCACTTGTTTTAAATACAACTTGAAGATTTCATCAACATCGTCATCATCGTCATCATCGAGAGGTTTGATGTATCCGAAATAATGAGCATTATTTTGAGAACCACGTCAATAAAGTGTCATTAGATTGACTAGGGATGCAGAACGTCACTGGGTAAGCTGACTGTATATAGTCAGACTGTTGGTGGAGATTGGCGTATAAGCGTCTGTCGACTGGATACGTCGGATTTGATGTAGGCTTTCGAGAAATCGATGCAAGTGTTGCTTGGGCTTAGCAGGGGCACACATTTCTTCGACCCCATCGTTCCGGGCAGCCGCATCACGTCGGCCGTTCGTCCGTCCGTTCGTCCGTTCGCCCTTTTGCGTGAATTAGCACATTAACGACACCGGCCGGCCGGAGCGCCGTCGGTCAGCAATTATTCGGCGCCCGTAATTCGTTGTCGATCGCGAATCCCGAAACGGAGGCGGGCAGGCGGCGTATACGCGTAGGTAGACTGTACGTCGTAATTTGCGGTCCAACACCACGCCGGAAACGACGCCGACCGACCGACCGGGCATCTCATGCTGCTGATGCTACCGCTGCTGATGCAGTACGCACAGGTCACCGACCAACTGTTGCTGCACTACCGCGCGATATGTCCCGCACTGCACAGAAGCACCGAAAAACAAGCATCAAAGTAATTTATTACAAAACGAAAGCGCTTTTTGTTTGTGGCAGCAGCAGCCTGCAATTGCAGGTTTTGGCTTCGGGGTTCGAAACTTAAATCTCCCCTTTATACGTGCGATAGCAGAATGCTTCGCGCGTCTTAGCCATGGCCTGGGCGTCTGTCCGTCGGTCCGTCTGTCCATCTGTCCGTCCGTCCGACACACTGCTGTATCGTGTCCTAACGGTGCAAGCTAGGATTACAAAATCTTTACCATGGGCTGCCTCAAGGTCTCTAGTTCATCGTGACAAGCAGAAAGAAAAGACTGGACACGTTAGTAAAAGATTTGAAAAACAGAAAGCACAGATCAAAGGCATCAAAACGGCAGACTGAAAAATGAGGTACTGAAAAGAACGTAATCACTGTGGATGAACTTGTAAGCCTATTAATCATGAAGGCCAGAAACAAACACACCGTTCAACACGCCTTATATGCACAAAGACGGGTCTGATACAGTATATCATCGTACAGATCATTCATCGCGATTTTGGTCTCAAATGTCCCATTTTCTAATACGCCTGTTGTCTATTATTGTTAGTTTTTTCCCTGCATTTATATTTCACAAGGTAGTGTAGCGACACAGTTACTGTGTGGTAAATGTTCAATAACCACTTTATTGCAAATTGTCCAGAAAATGTACCAGTGAAAAAATGGAAAAATCGGTTAATATTTGTCGAAGATATGGACAATTACAAAGTGAGACTTTTTTGAAACAGTGTATGTTGTTCCGCACATTCGTTCATATCATTAACGGGAAGTTCGACCGACAATAAACATTACAAAATAAAAAATATTTTTAACTGAATGGTACGACGTATATAGCTTGTTGTGCCGCTGTTGGATGTACATCACGTTTTAGTAACTTCTTAACTTTCATAGATTTCTATCTTTTACATGATTGTGCACGTTTTTTCGTTTTGACAAGTTGATAAACGAATATGACAATGATAATGTCGATGATTACAAGTCGTCTGAATGTGTACAGGGCTGCGGCGGCAGGGAGCACAGTCGGCGCCAAACCTTCGACGATCAGTTGGCGAAGTGACGTGCAGGACAACATCAGTGCGATGAAGGGCAGCAGCGGCGGTAACACTCGGCGGAAATGGTCCATCAGGTCTCGAAGAAGCAGCGCCAGCGGTGGCCGCAGCGGCAGTTCAGCCTTCCTTAGACACGGTCTGGAAGACGACGACTTAGACTGCGACCTCTTCGACGATGAACTTGACTTCCGCCACCAACATGACGACACCACGTCAGTATATTTTACAAAATAGTGATTTCTTACTTCTGCATGTATTTATTTCTGTTATTATTTTTACTTACTTAATATTTACTTACTCTATCGAAGAACGGCGGAGATTGTGTGACAGGATCTATATCTGCGTTCGCTATAGATAAAAGCCTGGATTACTCATGAAGTTATAAATAAATTTTTGATTGAATTTTTGCAGAAATCGTTCCAGAAAGACTTGTTTACATTATGACATCGATTTTATTTTTTTTGTGGAATATGGGTCATTTACCAAAATGTAGGGAGATCGTGAGCCGACTCTCTGCAGCGCATCTCAGTAAATTATTAACAGATTTTTTTGTGAAAATTTACGAAAACGTAGAAAGTGGTTGAGGACAGATTTTTTTGGTGATTTGGTTTAGGATCCGGACCTAAGGTTATCGGTAAATGTTTGTATATTTTGAGTGTTTCCTGGTTCATGTTAAAACATGGTTAGAACGTAGTCGCGAAAAGTTTAAACCGATAAGCTTATTTTTACTTTGCGCCAGTCTTTGACATTAGCTGCGTCATACAGTAGCTTATCATGGCATAGTCACATCAAAGCTTAGAACAGTGTGCAGATAAATGGTCGCAAATCAGCAAGTTTTAATCAGATCGTTTCACCATGTCAAATACATTATTTTGATCGTCATTATTGAGCTGGTGTAGAAGCGCTGCAATCTGTTGAGTCCTACTTACTTGCCATCTATGACAGGCGCGTGATTGCTGCTTTCTGTGCTTCTGTTTGTGCGGAGATCAGCATGCTGGTATCGTAATAGCAACCAATCGAATCTTCGACTCGTCAGGCCACGGTTCCATGCCCTGCCCCCGGGAAGGCGCTATACTCTGATGCAATGTTCACATTTTTCCTCAAACCAGCAAGGACATAATGGGTCGGGAGGCTCCATTCCCACTTTTTCCACCAGAGAGAAAACGCGTTCCTTACTTACTATTTATTGTCACTATTTGCTCGCGACTGCCATATAAGCGACTCTTCTTCCCAGACAGCGTGTCTGTATCCGACTGTGTCTGTTCGCAGCTTGGTTGTTGTATATAGCAATCGCGAAAAAGCCACGTCGCCTACCGGCTTGTTTAATTAAAACCGCGTACAAATAAGGTCAACAGTTTTATCGGCTTTGCTAGTAAAGATGATTTAAGTTAATAGTGTTTGAAACATATTAACAAAAACTTATTTGTTTTCTATCTATGTCTATAACTGTCATTTTAATACATGTATACAAAATAATTTATGTGCCTGAGAGAATTACAAATTGTCAATAATTTCCAATGCCAATGTACCGTAACACAATTATTGTCGTTGTCTTGCACAAAAAAGAGATTAAAAACAAAACGCAAAACATGCAAAAATTCGAACGCGGTTTTGCGTAAGCCACTATGTTCTAGGTGTCCCCACTTCTTACCGGGACTGCATCCCAGTGGGCCAGCGCGGCGACGGTGTCTCTAATGACGGGGTCTGTGTGCGAACCACACCCGAGCGAACGACGACCATGATACGCCTACACTTGTCGCGTTCGCACATCCGGAAAAGCGAATAACTCAACAGCTGACATGACATCTGGCCGATTGAACGCCGCGTTGCGTTACAGTACAGTTGACGCTGATGTGACGAGGCGGAGAATAAAATGATGCTGATAACGACAATGTCAACGACATCACCTCTTCGCCGTCTCCTCACTTCTCGGTCTTTAGCCAGCGTTTCGAGACTTTCCTCTTTCGTTCTCCATACCTGGACTTAATCAATTGACACTTTACTGACGTGATCCTAGAAGTAATGCACGTTATCATTATTTTATGCGGCGTTAAACCCGTTTCTAATGATAATGATGATGATGATGATGATGATAACGACAGCGTCGACGACGGTGACGTCGATGACGAAAACTCGAAGGCCGTGAGAATTATTCGTAATTATTAAGCACGACGCTGTTGTTACGGAACAGTGAATACCGTATAAATCGGACAAAGAGATAGTTCGTTCCGGGAGTTAAAGGCCTTAACTGACTGGACCTGATATAACCCAGGAATGACGTAAACTCAAAGGCCATGTGGCCGACAGAACGGGGAAGACCGACCGGCGTTGTTAGGTTAGGATCGATAGTAGAGCTGAGTACAGGAGCGGACAACGAGCGTTCCCTAGAAAGCTGTATGAGACACAATCAAACAAAGCAAGCGAAGCGCCCAGCAATAAGACGTCCTTGATGTACGGTTCAGCCAGCCACAAAATTACACTATACGGTTGCTATTTGCTGGCTGCGCTCGAATTACCACCAGACGACACATGTACATAGCAACAGGTTTCCAACACGTTGCCCTCTGTTTTTCTTCTCTGAGTCATTATAATTTTGTCGCAGCACAATTGGATAAAATCAATCGTACGGCGAAGGGTGTACGTTTTAAATCTCAAAATGCAAAAGACGCGTTTGCCGCCTGACATCTTTACAACTAACAGACCGACTGGATTACCAGAAAAGGACATAGGCCTACAAGGGAATTTTAGTGTGAGGGACATGAGATTGAAAATAGAATAAAGAAATTTCTTTCCTTCAAAATCTACGTAAGGTGTCGAGCCAGCCACCCAACATTAAGAGATTATGCTTGTTTAGCGTGTTAGCAAATTGCAAGTTGTACGTCCGTCTGGGCTGTGGCAATGTGACCGACAGACTACAGTTTGTTGGTGGTCGGGCCACGTGTCGCGCCGACGTGTGCGGTGTGACGATTAAGGCATAAACAAAGTGTCGCCGGGCTACGGACGAGCGTCGGACGCTGTTAATTTTTTTACCGACTCCAAACGAACGCAGCCGATATTGCGCCGGGCGGAGTCGAGCAGCCATGCGTGATCACGTGGGAGACAGAAGGCGTGTAGCAATCACCCACCACCGGACTCTGTAATCCACACCGACTTTTGGGCGGATTCACTGGGCTTTATTGCACAGCATAACTTACAACAGTTTTTTTGTAAACTCTGTCGAGACTGATGCCGACAAAAGTCGACATTGGGAGGTAGAAGGCTGAAAGTAAACTTAGCTGCTGATGTTGCAACAAATGTCGAGAACGTCACAATGCAATGCCACGACGTTCATCCATAAAGTACGCCGCCACGAAGACCTATGGAAAAATGTATAAATTTGGCGTCGAAAGAGTTAATGCTAGACAAATCAAGGGAGTAAAAACTGGAAGCAAAGCATGTGTAGGTTTTATCTTGTTATCTATCGCCGAGTCGTTTTCTATGTTTTTCACTTCTACTTAATCATTAACGTCTTATACTCGTGCATCATTTTTACCGTAACTAAAATTAGAACAGACACAGTGGAAACAGCTTATGTATAGCTACACGGTGTTTCATTAAAGGACACCCTTTTTATAACATTATTCACTTAAATGATGATCAATCTACATAAAATTTTTACAAGTTGTACCAGGCGAGGGGTCTTTTTTATGAAACACCGTATACATTGCTACAGTTGCATGGCGGACCAAAATTTAAATGTCATGCTGACGGTAATTTTATATAATTTTCACCGAGGGTCCATTCGTCCGCCGTAATCGATACCGTGTCATTGCACCGCTATTTTACCTGTCACGGACTCTCCTATCGATCCATCGTGCACCGCACGTTGTGTAATTTACACGGCAGAAGTGCCGTAATCTCGCCGTGTTTCATTACTGAATACCGTACTGCTGGAGTGGGTAAGCGAGCACGCGGTGCGAGCTTATGCCACTCCAGACAGTACGGTATCGTAATTAAACCACGCTTAGATTGTTTAGACTACACCGTCGTTTGCTTTATGCAGCTTAAAGTAATTGTGAAAAAGTGCCAGTGCAAGCTAAGTGTGGCTTAACTCTGCATACTAGGGCCTAGGGACAAGTAACCGACATACGCAAATTTTGACAAATTCTACCCATTTGCTCGTTCTGATGCAATGACCGATTAAATTTGTTGATGGCAGTTATATAGTGCCTAAAAGATATAGCCAAACTGTTTGTATCAGGGCGCTGTACCACGCCGTTCGCGTGTTTGCAGAAATTGAACGACTTAAGACGTATGAGAATTATTTCAGCAGCGCGACAAACAGATTTGTGTTTGTTTACGAGGCATGTGCAGAAAGTCGTTTGACGTTTAATAGCTTCTACGTTTATTGCCGTTCGTTATGGAGCAGTAAATCAGAAATCAGGAGAGACGAAAACGTCCGGAGCAAGTGTTAAAAATACCACGTTTATCTCGCAAACTTCACCAGAAAAGCTTTAAAAACATAGCCGAAAATATTTTGTCACTTCACGCTTCGTGTATATACACTGTACTAGAGTACTGGTGACAGAGCAATCATTATCATCACTGCTGTTGAAGACTGTTTGTCGCTTGACTGAAATTTGGCGCTTTTTATTGCGTAATTCGTAACGTGTTGCACGGTTCATTTTTGGAATACATCTGCACTCTTGGCGGTTGAAGTTAAAAGCCAGTAAATATCTATTTCAACGCAGTATGGGAGGGAGTTTGTATCACAGCTGTAGCTTACGTTTGCATCTTAATTTATCTCATAAAACTGCTTGATAAAGCTCAAAAACGTCGCTGTCTGTACGTGCGTCATTTTGAATAAATGAAAAAAAATATATTATCGTACATTGTAGAACTCTTGTCAAGTGCTTGAGTTGAAAAACTGAGTTTTTGTTTGAACTCGAATACTTGATATTTATCAAAAGTGCAAATGAAATTGAACGGCTTGCTAGTTAATGAATTCAATTATTCAATCATTATGTGTGTCATGCTTTAATGAAGTGAGGAGTGTTGTTTGAAAATGAGATAAATAAACGCACCGTTAGAAGATTTACACTGCACATAAAATTGGTAGTTATCATTGGTAATTTTTATGTACAGTGTAAGTTAGAAAATTTTACCTCTATAACGTGTTTTAAAAATTTTTTCAGACTGAAAAATTTCAAACGTTTTTGCACACATATTTTAGGTTTTAATCTACGCTACACTACAAAGTTTTATTCAATTATTTCTAAATTTAACACTGTATATTATATTATGCGTGATCACCTAAAAAATTTTTTACATTTTACACGGCATTTGCCACAAAAAAAACTTTTGATATTTGACAACAAAAAATGGCTAAAACATACAAATTACTTTAGTATTAAATTTTCGAAACATCTAAAAGTATTTGATAAAATATTTCTTTAAAAAGTTTATATCTTATGTTTAAAATGTACACCACCGGCCAATGCACATGCATTCAAACGATACTGTGAAAGTCTGCGGCAAGTCATCACACCTCACACGATAGTGTGGGTGTTGTAAGGACGACCTTCAAAGTCTATGGGAAAAGGCAAACTTTGACCCTCAGCCAACCCAAAACCTATGAACCGATCGTCACCAAATTTGAATGGCGTGATTATGTCGTGGACCCCTACCACCAAAAAATGGGCTCAATCCGCCCAGGGTTTTTTGCTCCCCATATAGGTGAAATATACACCTCTCCTGTTCGAAATTTACTACACTTTTTTGGTTCTTCAACTCGCCTACAAACGAGTCCGCTAAACCCATTTTTACGCTTGATACGTCAAATGACGCGGTTATGCGCAAGAAAGTGCCGTTTCATTGTTATAAAATAAAAATTTTATTTTGCATTTATTTATTCGAAAAATCCGAAAAAAATTACAATGGCGCCTATGGGGAAAATTTAAAATTTTTTTAAACTGTCATAACTTCCGTTGTGTGCAAGATAGAGTCGTAATTTTTGGTTTTATAATATAGTTTCGGGGTCGGCCTAATTAATGGTGACATTTATATTTATCCCCGGTTGACCCCCGTTGCCATGGCAACGAAATTTGGGACAAAATTGGCTATAACTCGGCTTGCATAAGAGATTTTTGCGAGATTTTTGCACCTATGGGGGGTTTTCGGGGATGGGCCATCGAATGCCGCCAATCGCAATTTCCCCCGACCGACTTCCGTTGCCATGGCAACAAAATTTGGGACAAAAATGCCTATAGCTTGGCTTTTGTAAGAAATTTCTGCAAGATTTTTGCGCCTATAGGGGGAATATGGGGATGAGCCATCGAATGCTGCCAATCGCATTTTCCCCCCGACCGATCGCCGTTGCTATGGCAACGAAATTTGGGACAAAATTAGCTATAACTCGGATCATGCATGCAGTTAGGGTCTATAAATGGCAAGCACACTGATAAGTTCACGTTCTTATTAGACATCAACAATGTCCAATCAATTTATTATCCGGCCATCCATTTGTGCATTATACACGCGTTCGTAACTCAAGTAATAAGGCATAAAAATCCAAGATTGATATAAATGTTTTCCGTGGCACAGTAGCTGCTACAGAAACATTTTCGGCTGCTACGCTAATCAGTAAACATTGGGCAAGTAGGCCTAATACGACAAATAACATCAAATGAAGAAGGCTTTAGACTATGTTAGTGATTACCAACTAAAGTCAGCTTGTAAGGACGCCATATGCATAGCCCCATCTAAGGTTACCCAAATG
>Ga0209367_1009159_pt1 | contig 13474 bp, 9 predicted proteins | sample WorMetLIZISLAND2_FD_187412 | JGI IMG/M metagenome (GOLD analysis project Ga0209367, IMG submission 187412) | Marine gutless worms symbiont microbial communities from Max Planck institute for Marine Microbiology, Germany - Olavius geniculatus... ... | reverse complement strand
TGTCAGACCAAGAAGCAAGGGATCCCAGTCTGAACCGCCGTCGGTAATTTCAGGCCTAAGGCGAGTCGAGTCGATTAAAATGCTGGGAGTGACTATCAGTCGAAAATTTTCAGTCTCACAGCACGTCGACAACCTCCTGGCTGTGTGCTTCCAGTCAATGTTTGCTCTGCGAACACTACGACAACATGGTTTACCTAACGATGCTTTACATCAAGTGTTCCAGGCGATAGCCATCAACCGATTGAGTTACGCCTCTCCAGCTTGGCGGGGATTCACCTCAGCAGACGATAGAAATCGCTTGGAAGCATTTGTACAAAGGTCGGTAAAACTCGGTTACCGAGCTAACAGTTCAGTGACCTTCGCCAGTATCTGTGACTATGCCGACAACAAACTTTTTTTCACAGATTACAGGCAACAGTCAACACCTACTACATCCGCTACTTCCTCCTGAACGCGAGCAGCACTACAGTCTTCGTGGCCGACGTCACAACTTTCAACTTCCTGATCGTACATCAGTCACAAATGACAAAAACTTTATTATAAGAATGCTATATAATGACAATCTGTATTAGCTTGGACTATTTGTTCGTATCATTTCATTGACCTCTGCTCGTTTTTATTGTCTAACAGCGTTTTGTCTGTTTTTATTAAACTTTGAATGATGAATGATGATGAGCTTAGATGGGCAGCAGTAAGTGCTCTTTATTGAGCCTTGCTGTCCACCACCTGTTGCGTGGCAGTTGTTTTACTGCCAGTGTTCTCTGATTGTCATGCTTTTCAGCCATTGCATCAGTGGAAAAAAATAAATCTCATACAATTCTGCACTAGTTTATACTAAAGCCGCCTGTTATGCGGACAATAATATTGTAATTCATCCGATAGTAAACATAAAATTGTAGAAATTGTAAAGAAATATTTTAGAAAGAGCACTTTCTCGGTGTAGTAAATTCGCTAGTCCACTTTGTCACTGTGATAAAAAATGTCCGAGGCTGTCTGTCTTTTGTCGTGCTTTGGTGACGTTGATGAACTTTGACTATAGAGCCGGTATATATCGGCACCGTTCAACGTATCAGCCTACACTAATGTAGGCCACTGTGCATAGTTGATGCCGTTGATCTTTACAGTCCTTAACGTCATCATCGGTTAGGCCTACAATCGTCTATCATCATCATCATCATCATCATTAGCCAGAGGATTATGACGACAAATACAGAATACCAATTCTATACAATATTTAGTAACTAGGCCCATAAAATCATTTTCATAGCATTACGCGGTACGATAGTCGCTGTAGTCGTTGCATGATCGCTGAAACTATTTTGACCTTGCGACTGATGCAGGTACAGCCAGATCGCATACATAGTCGATAAAATTTCGTACACCTTGAAACTTAAAAAAGTTTTCTTTACTCGTTGCGAAAATCCATAACCTACAAGAACACTTGACCTGTACGAATACGCGACGACTTTCATGTTACTGTGGTACAATACTGCTGACATTACACAGTTCTCAAAGTAAAGCGAAATCATTAAAGAAACTCGTAATGCTACATGCAAACTAGGCCTATTTAGCGAATTTTAGGTTACATTTAATATAAAACAACCTATAGAAAAAAAGAAAACTAAACAAAACATTTTAAAATTTTTTTACATTGTAATTTTTTATTTATTATTTTTCTTGACCAGTTAAAGATCTCTCATATTTGACCATTTCTACTGTCTACAGCTTCCTGTAGCATGCTATCAAATACTACACGGTGTTTCATAAAAGAGACCCTTTTTTGTTTTTTCATAATTCACTCAAATGATGATCAATTTACAAAAAAATTTTACCAGTTGTAGCAAAAAATACTAATTCAAAATATTTTAACAAATTATGGCAGTTGATTAAATATTCTTTGCTAGTTGTGACGTAATGCTGACGTCATAATGTGTCACGAGTACAAGCTTGATAGTTTCAACTGGTGCTGTCAGTTGCTACCCTGCATCGATGGTGAACTTAATTTGGTTCGTTAATAAAAAAATGTTTATCGTGTCAACATTAAGCAACATGGAGACATGAAATCAGGCGTCTCGTGATACAAAAACTCTACCATCTTGCAAGCTCGGTGTGCTAGTGCACTGTCTCACTCGAACATGTGAAAGACCAACTATCCCCACAGAAACGTAAATGCGATCGCTTTGCACGTTTTTGTGGCTGCACGTGTAAAACTTCAAATATTTGTCACTAACAAACCATATTTTTCACTATAGGAGCAGGGTAGCAACTGACAGCACCAGTTGAGACTAGCACGTTCGTACCGATGACACATTATGTCGTCAGCGTTATATCACAACTAGCAAAAAATATTTAATCAACTGCCATATTTTGTTAAAATATTTTGAATTACTATATCTTAAGTTCATAAGTACAACTGGTAAAAATTTCATGTAAATTGCTCATCATTTGAGTAAATAACGAAAGAAAGAAAAAGGGGTCTCTTTTTAATGAAACACCGTGTAGTGTATTTTGTATCAAAACTTTGTATTACTTTTTGCTTTATTTCAATGCTTCTGCTCTTCAAAAACGTAGTCCATGAGCCCAGAAATTATAGTTCGTCTACTTTAATAGTGGAGATCACGTGATGCAAACGAAATGCCAAGTTACAGAGAGTTACAATACAATACAATACAATGGAGAATTTGCACTCAAAAACTGACAGACAAACTGTCAGTTTAATCTAACACATAAACTAAAAAAAAACTAAAAAGTTTAAAAGACAAATGAAATAAGAGATACTGAGAATAAAAATACTGTTAAATGTAAAACTGACAAAATTCGAAAAATGATTGAAATAAAAAAAACTAAAATAAAAAAATAAAAAGTAAGAAATAAAAAATAATTTAAAAAATAAAACTCAGAAAAAAACTAAAAAAACCGTGAGCAGGTCCGAATAGCCATGGAGTCAATCCGAGGGGGTGCCAAATGTTTATGGAGAATAAGATTTGAGAAGAAGAAAAGTTTTGAGATTGGAATGAAAGAATGATGGGATGATGGATGACAAGAGTGGTGATGGTGACGCTGATGAGGTAAGATGATCATGGAAGTATGGTGAGTCAAAAGGAGATAGATCAAGATGTGGCTGACGAAGTGAGTGAGGGAGTTGATTCCAGAGATGAGGTGATGCATAGCGAAAGGAACGCCTGGTAATTTTTACGGAGGAATGAGTAGGTGGACGAGCGAGAGTGACAACAGACGAGGATCGAGTGTTACGTGGTGGCTGGAGAAAGACTTGAGCGGTATAGAAAAGTTTAAAGGTAAGAGAAAGAATTTTATATTCAATACGTTCATTTATTTTGAGCCAGTGAAGAGATTTAAGAACAGGAGTGGTATGACTAAATTTAAGAGCTCTGACGACAGCACGAGCAATGGAGTTTTGGACGTGTTGAAGACGATTTAATTGAGACTTAGAAAGATTGTAGTATAGAGAGTTACATGTAGTCAAGTTTGGAGTGAACGATTAAAGTTGCAATGAGACTGGCTGTTTTAGAATCACGAAAAGGACGGATGCATCGAAGCTGACGAATGTAAGAATAGCAAGATATAGACAGTGCAGAGATTTGATCCGAGAAAGTGAGGTGTTCGTCAAATATGAAGCCAAGGTTACGAGCAGAGTGATTAGTGTTGAGAGAAGAGTTATTTATTTTAGCAAGTTGTTGTTTAAGCCCAATGAGAAGAAATTCAGTCTTGGAGGAGTTGAGAGTTAGTAGGTTAGCAGTCATCCAGAAAGAGATATGTTGCAAGACATCCTGAAGGTGAGTTAGATTAGAATTGAAATCAGGTGGGCGGAAAAAGAGGAAGATCTGAGTGTCGTCTGCATAGAGGTGGTGATTTAAGGAATGACATGAAATGAGAGTGTTGAGAAGGGTGGTATACAGGATGAATAGTAAAGGACCAAGAACAGAGTTAGATTGTTATAATCGACAACGACCGGTTGTATTAGCAGCTGTTTTTCTACCTACCGCCGTCGACGATAAAGATTTTATCGAGTCCAGCGAAGTCATTTTGTTATTGTTCGGCACTGCCTGGCAACCATAATAAGCGTCTAGACCACGTAGGTCCAGCGCGGAGTAATAGGGTGTTTACACGATCCAGCAAACGTCCAGCATTAGCACGTGTATTTTGAATACATTTGCTGGAAGTTTGCTGGACGTTTGCTGGATCGTGTAAACACCGCATAAGCTATTGACAGGCTGGCTTGTACAATCAATTGCACGCTGAAATACTCAGTCCGTGCCAGCTGCTGCACGAAGCACCTGCATGACATTGTGTCAGTTCCCAGACTTTAGGTTGTGGACTGCTTTATCCTCAGTGCAACAGTGGATTCTAATTTCTAAAGGAACTAGAGTGTCAAGTCCACTGTCATCATCATCATCGTCGTCGTCGTCGTTTTATGACCAAAACAGCCACGTACATACATATATGTACACAGCATATAGACTGACTTACACAAAGAAACGTCTGCTTCGATCATAATGGAACCACAAAAATGTAGTTTAAAGAGTTCGACTGATAAGCAAAACTCCCCTAAAATTATAAAAACAAGCGTATTTTGACTGACTTATAGAACCCCATTAACGGGGATTTCATCCTTTTATTTAAGAAACGGCCACACGCGAAACACCAAATCTTCGAATAAAAAAGACAAGCGTAGCTGTAGACTGACCGCTTTGCAAAGTCGACACTCGACAACACAGTCATTTTTTGATCTTCGGTTTCGTTTTGATGCAAACTAGCGCAACTCAGTGTGGTTTTATTAATAAAAGCCAGACTGCTATAATTAATTAATTATGTTTTCTTGTCAATTAAGCCTACACATGTATCTTAAATCAAATTTTAATACATTGTGTTTTATTTGATGCCTAAAACTGGTACACGAAAACAAAAATTGTTCTGCTGTTATATTAAAACTGCGTTGTGTCGTTTCGAGCACTGTACGTCGTCAAAGCAAAAAAACTTCAACAGTTTACAAAGCTATGTAAGGGCGATATGAGTCAAAACTCGAAAACAGCAAAAATGGTTTTGGGGCAATATTATCGCGTGTTGAATTCCAGACTGGCCCTTACAAGACTAGCCATTCTAAATACTTGAAAAATATTACTGTAGGCCTATATTCTAAACAAAATTTCGTTGTAGATACTTTTACTAGGTGCCAAGCTAAGCTAAGTGAAAGCCGTTTTCGAGTGTTGACTCATATCGCCCTTACATAGCTTTGTAAACTGTTGAAGTTTTTTTGCTCTGATTTTTGCTGTTTTAGTCAAAATTTGTCCAAATTTTTGGTATTTGATTTTATGAAAATAAATTTATTTACTGTTTTCAGAATACCTCCAGGCGGGTAAAGAAAGTTGGTGCAAGGAAAAAATTATGTGTGATGTAACAATGTCTGCTGCAGCCAATTTTGTCTTTCAATAAGAACGGTTACTTGTCATGGCATCAGGGGTCGTCATGGGACAAATTTAAATGACACCAGCAGATAGCCCGGGCCCGAAAATAAGGGGGTAGGTGCAAACAGCGCGCAATTATCTCTTACGGGAACCAAGTTATACCGCTTTAAACTCTCCATAGGCTGTAATGCAAAATTTTGCAACTTTTAAATGGTTGCTACGGCAACAAAAGTCGTTAGCGAGCACATTTAAATGACACCGTTAGATTTCCCACAGCGAAAATAGAAGGTAGGTGCAAATAGCGCGCAATTATTATCTTTTACGGGTGCAGAGTTATAGTCAATTTTCTCCGAAAATTTGTTGCCATGGCAACAGAGGTCGGCAGGGGAGAAATTTAAATGACACCATCGGAAAGCCCGGGCCCAAAAATAGGGGGTAGGTGCAAACAGCGCGCAATTATCTCTTACGGGGTCCGAGTTATACCGCTTTGAACTTTCCATTGGCTTTAATGCAAAATTTTGCAACTTTTGAATGGTTGCTATGGCAACAGAGATGGTTAGGGAATACACTTAAATAACACCGTTGAATTGCCGGATCCCAAAAATAAAGGGGGTAGGTGCAAACAGTGCGCAATTATCTTTTACGGGGACTGAGTTATACCGCTTTGAACTTTCCATTGGCCGTAATGCAAATTTTTTTAAAATTGGGGCATAAAAGGGTAAATTTCAAAAATTTTAATTGAAAACATATAAGGAATGTGTCCGGCGTCAGGACGCTTCGTTTGAGCCATTAGTGGCGTCGATCGGTCCAACGGGCTGGTCTGTTGCTGTGCGTAAGGAAAAAAATAAACGCCTAACGGCGAATTTCGCGCATGCGCAGCCACGCCCCCTTTGAACCGATTGTAACCAAATTTTGCACGTGGGTTTTGCATGAGTGGGCGATAGGATCACTGTTGCCAAATTTTATGGAAATCGGTTAAGGGGTTTCGGAGTTACAGGACCCCGCCCTAAACGCCATTTCCTATACTTAACGTTCATCGCCCTTACAACAGTATCAGCACTACCGTGCTGCACTGTGATTTGCATTTTAATAAATTTTATGCTGTGCTACACTATTTACTGTAGCAGCGAGACACGTTAATTGTCATAGTGACGGAATTTTTTACACGCGCAGGTGCGTTTTTAGCAATCCTTTAAGAAACTAACCAGTGTCGTTCGTAATTGCAACAGCCACAAGTAAAATATAAAAATGTAATCACAGCTCATTAGCTTGAAACCGATTGCTCGTTGGATTTACTGCAATTAATTCATCGAAGTACGGAGAAGAAGTGTTTAGTAGATGACACTACTTTGTGGTAGTTTGTTCCGTATTAAAAAAAACAGGATGTACGTCTGTGCATTTTTATCCAATATAAACTTGTTAAAATTAAAACAGTTCGTCAATTATCAACGCTACTTGTTAACATTTGCACGTCCTTTATAATTTTTACGCGCGACAGCATGTAATAATGCTTCGCGTGTCTTAGCCATTGTCGAAGCGTCCGTCCGTCTGTTTGTTTGTCACACTCCGGTATTGTGTCAACACAACGCAAGCTAGAATCACAAAATTTTTTACCGTGGACTGCCACAAAGACTCTAATTTTAAGATACGTAAAGCTTTTCCTGAAATTCGAAAGGAGTCACCCCGATCGAGGGTGTTAAATGAGAAGGGGTACAAAAAATTGGCAATTTTGAGCCAATAAGTCGCCGTATCTCAAAAACGGTGCGAGATAAAGTCCAGGTTATTATTAATGACTAATAGGAAGTCCTATACGTTCTTTCGATTGATATCAAGATCAATGACCTTAAACGACCTTGAACCCTTAACATAAGAGTTTTTAGTGATTTTTTCGCGATTTTGGGCTGCAACACACATTTTAAGAGTAAAATTGCTCCGAAATGGCTTGAGATAAACCAAGACCACCTGCATATGGAATTTTCAGCATTAAACGTAAATTTTAGCGGTTTAAGTTTTGACCCCCTAGGTTCAAAAAGGTTTTTGCACGCGGGCGTCAAAGAGAGATACCCCTCTAAAAGGTCGTTATTTTACCGCTGTTGGCTCGTTTAGCGCTTGCAGCTAGACATAGACTTGTTGCTTGCCGTAACAATAGCTGTTGACAAGCTTTTAATGATTTAACATTAATAACCTTGAACGACCTTGAATTCTTCAAAATAAAGGTTTTAGTGATTGTTTTGCAATTTTCGGCTGCAGCACATACTTTAACAGTCATTTGCAACGAAATAGACGGAGATAGACTAGGACAATCTGCGAACTAGAACTGCTGTAGGCTGTCGCGCGTCTCATGGGCTTTGCTCAAATTACTTGTTTATCTATCGATTGAAAACAAATAATCAAAATTGCGATGTGCAAAAAAGTAGAATGGAGTCCTGATCTTTAGTAGCTACAGCGAAGCGTTTACTAGTAACCAGGTTGTATGCCTATTAGAGGTAACACAGTTAAGTAACAAGGGTTTTGCAACCCTCTATACTGGCATGCAGTCAACAATCAATATTAGCCAACGAGGTTCGAGTGCCAACTTAATTGAACATTGCCGTAGGTCAATATCCTACTGGGGTAACAGTTGACTGAAAGTCGTGAACACTGCTTATGTGCAATCGTTTGCTTGGCGAAATACGTAACTTACTGACAGCATGAATGCACCAAGGCGTTAGCATTTTCAGTAAGCGGCAATCAAGTTCAAAAGTTTATTAATCTATGCCTCTACCCTAACAGGTCGTTGGTTATTTTTCAAGAAAATGTGACACTCGGATAGATATAGGCCTACAACAGTAGGTTTTCCATGAGAACTAGATAAACAAACTATAAGCTTTCATATTGCTGAATGCAAAAACACATAGAAAAAACATGTATAGGCCTATACAAATCGACATGGGTATACCGATAAACATAACGTAGTTCTTAAACTTGTCTAGGTTAAAGTTTGAACCAACTTACCGTAATCGTATATTGGCCTTCTGAATGCAAGTTGATTAACGAACTCGTCGGGAGTAGCCGATACTGCAGAAGAAGTCGTATCGATACAGTTAGCGTGATTAACTAATGACATGCATGTATTAATTCTGTAGACATCGTGTAGTCGCATTTAATAGCGGTAACATACTACGAGGTCGTAATAAAGCAAAGTGGCATTGGAACACTGTTTTTGAGTGAAGATATTTTATCAAGTGTTGTAGAAAGAAGAAAGGCACAATTATGTGGAATCTCTCGAGTAAATAGAATTATTACTGTACTGAACGTGACAACTACTGAACGTGACAACCCTGCCATGGAACGCAAATTTACCCGGCTACAAGATGCATCAGCTTTCTCTGATACGGATAAACCAATGCGTATCGGCTTCACCGCTGGGAAGTAAACAGGCACACCGCGCGTATCCGTTGTCTTGCAGTGTAAAAACTGGTGTCTGGCTGAGGACCTTAGGAAACGGAGATCAGCGCCGCCCTATAAGCCGTAAAGCTCGGGAAGGACTTTACATTTTTTTATCGTCGAAATAGTGAAGAGAAAAAAGGTGCCATTCTCTGCACGCTATAGATTTTCTCGTTCTTTTCTCTTTTCTGTCGTCCTTCATCGTGATCGTAGAAAACGACGAAATTGATATAAGACGTTTAAAATTCAGACTACTCTGTCTCTCGTTGCTTGTACGGCTTCTCGGATATTCAGCACTGTTTGTCTAATATCTTCTATTTGAGACCTGTCAACGGTCTGAAGGATTGAAAAAGATCAATTTATGGACGGCTGTGACAACTTTTCGTGCAACGGTCGCTTGGCACGCTTGAAGTCAGCCGGCGGCTCGTTGCAACCAAGAGGCTGTGCGATGTGCATGGCAGCGTTGTTAGGTGTTTCGATGCGTCTTTCTAGCTGCTGCACGTGCCTTCCATCTGTACTGGCACGTTGTGTATTTCGCTTTCCGCGAAAATCAACCAATATGCTGAATAAATGAGTGAATGATTGAAGGAAATATTTTATTGCAGGCATAAGCCCACAGAAATATTAATATTTATTTCACGCATGCGACACACAAACAGAAAAAGAGCACAACATCCAGAAATAAAATAGCCGGCGTGATCTTGCAGAAATGAACAAGCAAAGTAATATAGAAGCCTACATTTTTCGTAACTTACGACGTTTTTAGGGGATATTGGCTGCATAGTATTTATCGAAATAAAACAAAATGTTTGCTTTTAGCCAAATTACAATAGGCCTACCTGACAAATGTTTTTTTTCTAGTAGCTTTAGTATATATCTTATACCGAGTGGCGCTAACTATAAGGGCGCGTATACTTTATGAAGATAAATTTTCTTTCGCACATTTGTAGACCAGTATATACACTTATTTACTTATAAATTTCAATGATCTCACTAATGACACCACTGCATGTCGCTTAATGACGTAAGACGAGTTAAAATTCAGTTATGTAAAGACAGCGTTTCATCACACCGCATCGAAGCAACTCAAATTTTTTTCGACACAAAACGCCCGATTTCATCAGCTCACAAAAAATATACACCGCATTCAACAGATTTAAATCCCCACTCACTCATTATTTAGTTTGGGATACCTGGCAAAAACTTGTCTATGTCTATGAAGAAATGCGTAAACCATTTTTCAAACCTCAAAGAACTTCAGAATGTTATCAGAGGCAAATGGCACTATGTCGAGGTCAGACAACCAGAATCAGAAAAGCCATATAGCAGTGAAAAAGCGTCTATTAGCAATGGCAAAGAAAAATGAAGGACCTATTTAGCACATTTCTGCTGATTAGTTGATTGATGATTCGGCCTACTGTGACGTTTTGGAGTAGCCTGCGTACAAGCGGCAACGCAAATGATGAACCGCTTGCAAAAATTGCTTTATGCCGTGTGACGCTATTTTTTGTATCACGGCTAATACAGAAGTGTTTTAGGCGAAAATTTCTACACATATTCAAAGATGTTTGGTGATTACACTGATCCATTTTGACTGCTCGGGTGAATAGTGCATGCAAATGTTCGGGACGTTTTTTTGCGCCATCCAGTATAAGCTTAGGCTTATTTTATAACTTCTCACTATTTCGCGAATTTTACTAGCTGTTATAGACATTTTAATTAGAGATAGGCCCATTAATATTCAATGTGTATTAAATCAAAATCAATTTAATGCTTTGTAATTTAACAGCTTAGGCTTTCTATTTACCGTTTTGAGTTGTTTTTTTTTGTGTTTTTATGTCTTTTACTTTTGCTGGACAGCAGTGTTGTTAGTGAACTGTTTTACTGATCCACCGTAGCTAGACATGACATCTGCATTGCCTGCTTGTGCACTATTTTTAGTGTCGTTTCTATACTTTAAAAAAATAAGTAAATGAACCGGCAGTATACCCCAGTTTTAATTCTCGGCTCGTTGAGCTAAAATCGCCATGATGTAGACTTGCATGCTATCTGACAGCGGTGCACTGCAGTCGGCAAGAGATCGATTGGGTGCAAATGCCGAATGGGGCCAGCAGTTCGTTGGAAGGTAGCCGATAGTGTCAGCAGCTGTGGACGTGTTTGAACTCGATCGAACTGCTGCATGCTGACGCACTGCGCTACGTCAACCCTGCATGCCGTCACCGGTAGCTGGCTATATAGGCACCACGTCTTTGACCCAAGTAGTGCTACATAGTACTGTTTGCTGCAATCTTCCGTGTCTTTTGATGTGGTGTTGGCGTTCGGCGACAGGTTCAGTAGCATATAACGTGTCAGTTTATCGACATGTCTTTACGACGCGTTGTTAATTGCGGTTTTATGTCGAGGCGAGTCGCGGCGACAGCGGCGCATGCTCCTTTGCAGGCTGCATGACCGGAGAGAGACGCGAATCCCGACTCTGTCCTCTGCCTGCTTGACACTGTCGGTAAGTTTGACCACGTACGCTTCAGCGTTTTAATTACTGAAAATGTTAGAAAATAATGTCTGCTCTGAATTGCATAAGTCTAAAGCATCGCGCGGTTTTTCCGCGACACAGAGATCCGGTGCTATTATTGTTTTACCGTCAGTCGAAATAGCACAGTAGACTAACTGCTTTTATGCGTGCGGCATATCGTGCAGGGCCAGGGCCAGAGGGACAATTGCCCTCCCCCTAAAAGGCATGTTAGAAAATGTTTTCCTTGTCGAAAATTTTTTAAAATACAAAATTTGGGGTAAAATCCTTCAATTTGAAAGATTTTAGGGACAAACTCAAACTTTTGAGTATCCATATTTTCTTTGTCGGATATTTGCAGTTGTTTGTCGGAAAGTTGCAATTTTTTGCTGGTCTACTTCTTGAACCCACGAATCACGACGCCGCTAAACTTAATCGTTCTTTAGGGCAGTAAGGCGTGAGAACAAACTACCGAGTTTCTCATAGGCACTTTTGCCTACTCGTTCAATATTTTATGCAGCCTCTAAACCTCCGGTGTCAAGACTACTTGGCAATTTTAGTTAATAGGCTAAATCGATAGATCGATTTATCGGTTAATGGGCTATTATTACGCTCGTTTCTAGCATCAGTGACAATGAGTTGATATTTTAAGTCCACGAGTTTCCGGAAACATAGTTTAACGTGGCACAGTTTTTTGCCTGTGCACTGTGCATAATAAAAGATTTTAGTCCACACCCTCAGCGGTCAGTAAATAGCCACGTCATTATTATCATTATACTGTCGCATCACTGCTGTTGTTGTTATCAAATCGTAAAAGTGTTACGCTAGTAAGTTGGGTGTTTGGTGTACAGCTGTTGGAGTAGCGGACGGACGATGATGAAAATATCAGCGACGGCAGCTTCTCATCGCGAGCGACTCGCACTGCGTCTGCTACAGAACTGGACGGCACAACACCCGACCGACGGTGGACAAGCGACCAGCACGACCCCCACCGCGTCACAAGCCGCCCCCACATCATCACAGTCTGCCACGACCTCGGCACAACCATCAATGGCAGCAGTCGTGGACGACTCACTGACCAGTCTCACGTGGCTGCAAAATCTCAACGTCATCAAACTCGCCCCAGGATCCTCGGCGTTAGCTAACACTTCCGGTCGCACCACGACGACAACGACTTCCGGTGGCGGCAATGGCGGCGCTGGTCACGTGACCGGAAATCACCGGCCCACGGGCGCCGTGCAGCCGATGATGCAGCAGCAGAACAGAAAGTCTTCTCTGGCGGCGCATCACGCCCACGTCGATCCTAACGCCATCCTCGACATGACTGGCGGAGGGGGCGGTCGAGGCAGCGGTGCCTGCAGGGTGAAGTCGGAGCCAGTCTCACCGGCGTCGAGCGTAGAAAGATCGCGGGCCAGGAAGACTCCGCAGCATGGTGGAGTCTCACCGGCGTCTGACAGTCCTCCACTGCCGCGACTGTCACCGCCGCCGCCGCCACGCTGCGGCGACCACGGCGAACAATCACCTCCGCTACCTGCCCTACAACGCACCGACCCCGCGACGACGACGACGACGAAGCCTAACCACTCGTACGCGACTTTGATCTGCATGGCGATGAACGACGCACCAGACAGACGAGTCACGCTCAGTAGCATCTACACCTGGATCCTCGACAACTTCCCTTACTACCGCACTGCCGACCCCAGCTGGCAGGTAATAGTCCGTAATTTACAGTTTACACTCTAGTCTTTTTCTGTTACTCATACATTCCGTCTTTTTGACAGCCAGTCATGATTTATTGTCGCATCTTTCTGTTACCGTTTTGCTATTTTTTTCACTTTATTTTGTCTTGAAGCTTATGTCTTTTACCAGTTCGCACATCCTGTTATAACGGATTGCCAACAGCCAACTAAGGCGTCTACAGTCCGTCCAGAACGGGGCAGCACGTTTGATCACTGATACGCGGCGTACGGAGCACATTACGCCAGTTCTGCAGTCGCTTCACTGGCTACCGGTCCGGCAACGGATTTTGTTCAAGCTAGCGGTACGTATTGGTTCACAAGTGCCTCAATGGGCGTGCACCTGCCTACCTGGCAGATGACTGCCGCCTGATCCGCCGCCG
>Ga0209367_1009157_pt1 | contig 13477 bp, 9 predicted proteins | sample WorMetLIZISLAND2_FD_187412 | JGI IMG/M metagenome (GOLD analysis project Ga0209367, IMG submission 187412) | Marine gutless worms symbiont microbial communities from Max Planck institute for Marine Microbiology, Germany - Olavius geniculatus... ... | reverse complement strand
ATCATAGTCGGTGAAAGCAACAGGCGGTCGACCTGTCGTCGGCGTAGCTGGCGAGCGCAACGGTCGAAACGAATCGTCACTCCCATACGCAGAACGCTCTGAAAGTATCGACTTCCGTTCATAGTCTTGCCCACATCCGCGACGAGGTGTAGTCGTCACAGCGACATGCTGCCTCCTTGAAGATGGGCGATCATCGTCTGAATCCTCTGACTCTGAAGGATCTCGACGGTGCCGACGGCGTCGTCGTAATGGAGCACGGCTTCTTGACCGATATCGAGAACAACTGGGGGTCCTTCCCAGACCCAGTCGGAACGCACTTCCTTGGCTCCCGGTGAGTGTTCCCGGTGTACCATCGCCTGCTGTTGATCCGCGTCGTCGAAGACAATGAGCGGCGACGTATCCTGAGCGCAATAAACAGTAGACGGCTGTCGCTGAAAAGGTGAGATTCCTCTCACCGACGGCGAAGGTCCTCCCGCCATACCGTCGACTGTAGCGTTGACCCAATGGCAAACGATCGGCTCCGATACGTTGAGTTATCAGGAAGACCCATTTTCGGCGCAGGGCCCGCGTTTTCAGGCGCGTCAGGGCCCGCGCTAAACGGCGTCGTAGCGTGTGGTTCCCGATTGGAACCCGCAACAGACCGTCGACTAGGCGACGTTGAGTCACAGAAAGACTCCCGACGAAACGTGCGAGACGTGGTCGTCGACGCTCGAGCAGTAAGCAAACCAGCTGTTGAAAACAGTGCAGCACCAAAGGTAGGAGTCGTCGACTGAACCACAGATCCTGTTGGCTGTCCTTGAGTAAATCCGGGAAAGGATGGCACCCATCCTCCCGTCATCTTCCTTGGACCTGGCAACGACCAGGGCCTCGAAGGCTGTCGTGGTTCAGCCAACACTCCCATTCGTGCTGGACGCCCGAAAAAGCCCGTGTTGTGTACGCCGAATAGGCCGGAGAAGCCCGCGCTACGCGCGCCAAGGCCCGCGTCTAATGCGCCGGGGCCCGTGTTTGACGCATCAGGGCTCGTATATCTCCGGAACCCGTCGTCCACACTTCCCTCACGTATTCTGAGTTCAATGTCATCGTCGAAGCGACGAAATGCCATCGTAAATGTTCACTAACCGTGTAGTCAAAGAGAGCGTCGTGAAGTTTCAACAACAACAACTGCCCCACGTTGGGCGCCAGTGTTACAGACTGCCACCTTCCTATGTTTTCTTATGGCAATTCTGTAATGAATTCAAGTGAGGCTCAACTCAAGACACGTTTCGAGAATTTCTATTAGCAAACACATCAGATTACTCTCAATACGAAAAAAAACTGATCAAAGTCAGATCTCCGCAACGTCTCTGTTCGCTCAGCGCTCGAACAACAACAACCCTTCAAAGTTAGCGCCTCGCAAGACTCGCTCCCTCAGACCTACGCAGGCCGGCTAGGCAGCAGGCTAGCTGATGTCATGTAACGTATAGCAATTAACTACAGACAATGAAATGGCAAATATATAACAGTACAAGTTAGAAATCAAACAAAAGCGTCCATATCGCAACAGTTCACACTTTTAGCACGACTGAGAAGCTGGGGAAGGAGGTCCATCACAGTACTTCCCGAGTTGTTGAGCTCACAACTAATGCACACTTCGATTTCCGAACTGTCGCAGTACCCTTGCCACTGCTGATAACAGCTGCAAGTAGAATGTTGATAACTCGAAATCCAGTCCCCGATATCTTGGCAGTTTGAATGTTCTTTCACGAAACAAGTTTCATAGACATAGTCAGAACACATATCACTGTAGCATTTACAATCTGTTCACAAAACACCAACATCCGCCTATTTTATCAGTTAGGCCTTAACTCACGTAGCGTTTTCGGCAAATAAAAGCTAGTATATACGCCTTGTGTCATGAATATAGGTCATCATTTGACCAAAAGAGCCAAAACAGATCAAAACGCGGCTGGGCTCCGCACGAACCAAAAAAGATGAAAATTTAAAAATCTTTTGCTAAAATTCAACGTAAGTTATATACAAGTGGCCCAGCTAAAATGACGCAACTTTTATTTTTTGAATAGTTTCGTGAAATAGTAGCCGATTTTAACAATTTTTAACAACGCAACATCGCAAAAAAACTTGACGTAAAAGACTGTAGTTTTGCATTTTATAAAACTGTAGTTTTGCCCACCTCGCCGCAATGCTGTCGCTACACTGCCATCTGAAATGCAGAAGCCGTAGTATAGCCGTTTGCAACAATAAATTCATTCTAAGATAGCGCATACGTCTAATCAGAAATGATTGAATGACGGCAAACACGAGTAACAGTAACTGTCTCTCAAAAACGTCACACGTAATTTTTATTAGGCCTACAGCATGCGGTCAAAATTTCTGTTCCTAGCACTATCGCAAGCGCGTAGACGCTGACGCAACTCGCCAACAGCACGTTCAATAACCGAAAGACTCAAAGCGGCCCACTCGCTGTTAATGCGTCGATCAGTTCGTTGACGTACATGTACCATCTTAAAATGCATTTGATTCATGTGAAACAAGTAACAGATTTTCAATGATTTGTGGTCTCGACGATTTTCTGCGCCAATGCATGCGCTATTATTTAATGAATTTTTATTGCTGTATACGGCCAAACTACAACTTCTGTATTTTCCAAGGTAGTGTAGCAACAGTTTTGCGGTGAAATGGGCAAAGCTATAGTCATTTACGACACGCTGCATGCCAAAAATTGTTAAAACTGATTAATATCTCATAGAGTTCAAAAAGGAAAAGTGACTTTACTTTCCACGTTGATGTTAAAACCTAAATTGTCTTATTTATGGCCACTATGGCTGCATTGTGACATAAGTACATCATCAAAGATTTTAAAGTCATGGCCGCCACAAAATCAAATAAAAACATCAGAGATGTTTTTTTTAAATATTATCAGTTCTCGTTTAAAAGCTGCTTGCGAATTGACTTGGGCGGACAATTCCACGCGGCATGAGAAACCTCGCTCTAGCGTAATTGGTATGTAAAGTCGCGGAAGAACGTAATAACGTAATCTATCTGGCTATAAAATTAAAAATGGGTATAATGTGACAGCAAAAACATGAAATAACCGTAATCTTCAGTGCCACCGCCATAGTCACCACTGTCAAGGTAGTGCTCGTGGGCAGATACGGAGTGAATTGTGGACAGTAGAATCTGAAGCATCAGCCAAAATATCCGACACGCCGTTGCCAACTTGTTCGCCATTGTTCTTCACACTGGCAACACAACCGTTATACAATGTACCACTGTAGGCCTAAGTAACTGAACCAATGACACAGGCCCCCTATGCAATGTCGTGGTTGAGATTAACAGCTTATGATGCAAAAAACTGCAATTTCTGGCCTTATTAGATTACACAACAGACTACGATGCACAGGTGCACACGGTGGTCTAAAAACGGCACAAAGTTTATGGCACCATGATTTTGCAACCGTACATCACAGAGACATGTGGTTTTCAGCATAATGTTTTGAAAAAATTGTTTACATGACTAAAGTCCGCGTTTAAATACAGCAATTAGATATTCTTTGTTTTTGCCGCTGGCAAGTGAACTGTTCAAATACGTTATTAACTTCCATGTACCTTGGTCCATAAAAACGTGCCACTATGATTTTTGAATAGCTCCGTGAAACACTGGCCGATTTTAATAATTTTTCGCGTGCGACATTAAGAAAAAATTTAATGCTAACGTTTCTAGTTTCGGCCATCTCACCTTAATGCTGTCACTACACTACCTTGTGAATGCAGAAGTCGTAGTTTGGCCGTTGACAACAATAAATTCATACTGGGTAGAGCATGTGTCGGCCCAAAAATTATTAATTAAATAGCAACAAACACGATTGGCAATTATTATCTCATAAAGTCACACATGTCACATCGCATTATCTTCATTACAGCATGTGCTTAAAATATCCACCTGCAGCATGAACACAAGCGGTAACGTTGACACCACTTGCCAACAGTACGTTCAATAACTGCGTGTCTCACAGTGGCCCACTCGCTGCAGTGCGTCATTTCAGTTTGTCGACTTACGATTTTAAAATAAAGACAAAGCAACAGATTTTCAATGATTTTGTGGTCTTAGTAATTTTCTGAGCCGATGCATGCACTCCAATATGAATTCATTGTTGTCACGGCAAAACTACGACATGCTGCGTTCCATTGGGGTCGTGAACTCGTGTTCACGAGAAGCGGAAACTGGTGATCACCATCGTGAGCGTCCAAACACTGGATTTATCCTAATAGCTTTCTGCCCGAATACGCGTACGAACTTTAAATTAACCTAAGTTTAGTCAACATACGACTTCTGCTTTTCACAAAGTAGCGTAGACCTAGCGACAACATTAATGTAAGGTGGCCAAACTACAGACATTTGCGTCAAATTTTATCTTAATGTCGCATGCCAAAAATTATTAGAATCGGCCAATGTTTTACGCAGCTATTCAAAAACTAACAGTGGCACGTTTTATAAACAACGGTGTCGAGGGTACTATTTATTATTATTATTATTATTTCGTTTATACCCCCAGTAGTAAAGGTTCCCGGAAATATTATTACTATGCACAAAATTATTATCGTGGCATTTAGTCTAAGTAGACTTAAGGACACGTAACATAATTACACTTAAAGTAGACATGTTCAGCAAACAGAAGATTAGTAGACAACTGGGTCAGCGTCATTAGTAGGATGTTGCGAACAAGTACGTCTTCAAATGACGCTTAAAAGTCGACAGTGACAACGATAACGTGACAAACGATGGTAGACTGTTCCATGCACGGGCAGCAGCAACCGGGAAAGCGCGATCCCCGATCGTGCTGCAACGAGTCACTGGAACAGCGACCGCCGTTGATGAACTGGAACGCTGACTCCGCCTCGTGGTGACGTCAGTTGCGCGGCTGATGCTGTCGGCGAGGTACACAGGTGCTGTGCCGTTTAGAGACCAGAAGACGGGTAGGCTAATACTGTTTTTAAATGGTTCATTTGCCAGCGGCAAAAGCAAAGAATATTCCATTTCTGTATTCAAATACTGGCTTCAGTCGTGTAAAAAATTTCTTTCTAAACATTTTTCTAAAAACGCATGACTCTGACAAACGGTTGCAAAATTATGGCGCCATAAACTTTGTGCCGTTGCCGTTTTTGAACCACCCTGTAATGTACGTCACGGTCAAGATTGTTACGAAGTCAAACATTTGAGTGAATCTTGCAGTGTCCTCCAGAATGACGCTTTGGCGTCGAAGAAACATCTAGGCTCTGCTTCGTTTGGCGTAACAAACATAATGATGATGACGATGATATTGGCCGACTGTTAAACTTCTTTCACTAGCAAATTTGCCGGTAAATTTGCAGCAGTAAGTGATCATGAAATCGCCTACCTCAACTACTCATGACTCAGTCTACTGCCTACAGATTATCAGGTGCTATACAAACGGACATCAACAGTTATGGTCTTGTCTCGCGGAACTTTTACAGGTAATTTAAACCACACTCAGCTTTCAGCGGTACTTTTTTTCTCAACTTTTAGCTGCAGTCGTGCATCATAAACCAAACTACGATGCAGACTATGCCATCCGAGCGTGGTTTAAGTACGATATTACACTGTCTGGTGTGGTATAAGCTCGCTCGCATTGCGTGCTCGCTTACCCACTCCACCAGTGCTACTTATAGATTTCTATGAATACGACACCGGGTGATGCAAGGACATGGCAATAGCATTATAACATTAACGTCTAATACACTGTGTCCGGAAAAAAAGAGTCTACGGTATTTTCGACATATCTTTGACAAACTTAAACCTATTTTCATAATTTTTGGCATGCATCGTCCTGAATATTCACTTTATTAAACTGTTGAGATATTTTCTCTTTATATAGTGGAGTCACTACATAGAGCTGACGTAATTATGACGTCATCGAAAATGCCGTTTTACTGTATCCGAGGTGAAAAATGCTAAGAGTGTTTCGGTTAATAACTTTAACAAATTTGAACATATGTTTATAATTTTTGGTAGGCAACATTGAAAAAGCAAAGCGCAACTGACAGTGTACTGATAGTCCACTTTGTCCGAATACTGATGACACTTTACAGTGTAAAATAAAACACTCTTCATATTCTTGCTTTACTGCATACCAAAATAAACAGAAATGCAGAAAAATAGTCTTTTTTGTCTGTAGCTGCCTTATTTGTCAGCAACAGTGACAAAACATGTTATTAACCAACTTTTGGGTCAGCAACGTTTTTACAAATGTAGGCCTACACTACCGCGACGCTAACGCATGCTCCAGAAATGACCCTGCTCGCTGATAACGGCTGCTGCACAACGACGTTTCCGTTGTGCACGTGACGGCCACACTTAACATGGCAAAAATCAAGATTAGGTTTAAAAATGTTGATAAAAAGTCAATTATTTTTATGCCAACAATGTGTCAAGCTTTTTACTGCAATTTTCTTTTAGTAGTTTTTCTGTTTTTTTAATTGCAGAGGCTCATCTACACGTTATCTTTCCGCGAAAATGGCATTTTTCATGACGTCACGATTACATTAGCTATACTCAGTAAAAAGTAAATTCTAAAGATAAGTTTTAGATGTTTTCAGTAAAGCGTATCATTGTGATAATGTGTGTCAAAAATTATAAAAGTAAATTTACATTTGTTGAAGTTATTCAGAAAAAAGTGCAGACTCTTTTTTCCGGACACGGTGTATTGTGATGGTGTAACTTACCATGCAACAAAAAACATTTGATAAAAATGTCGACTCAATGCCGGCATATTGTGCAGCCGTCCGCTTGAAACAATACAACCCAAGCATTAGCCCCAAATTTGACGTTTGACCTTAAAGTGAAATTGGCCAAGAAACCGGTTACTCGTGCCCGGGAGAACGTTCACACGTTTTGTTTTTCTGCGCAATTTGGTTTTTGAATTAAGAGCCTGCAGTGTGACCTGTCAGCACCTGGAAAGGCGCACATCAATGTTAATTGTACTGTATTTAACTTTAACATATAAAAATTTCACGCACAAACCATAAAGATCGGTTGTGGTCCGTTGAAATAAGCCAAGGCCAATAAGCATTACATCATTGTCATTGCACAGCGAAATACAACTCGTTCCATAGTTACGTTCTACGTAGGCCTAACTCATATAACTTCAAGACAATACTCAAGGGCTGTACAACGATCGATCGGCTGCATTGTTCGCTTCTACAGGAATGCTGCCAGTAGATTTCTACACTTTTCTATTGCATAGGCCTACGTTTCACTTGAGATCGCGAGCTTGACAGCAAATTCTAAGAGCAGCAACGCGTAGCAATATTATGTGAGCACAACTAGGCTCATAACTTAGCCTATAGCAGGCCTAAGGAGGAAGTTTGCGATAGGGCTTAAGTCTGAATAGCTTAAATAGAGCCTACAGTCTAGGCCTACTTAACTGCCTATGTACGTGTACGACTCTATAAGCCCTATAATACCTGAGCACCTGGGCAAGTGGAAGTCTTCTATAGCTTCCTACAACGTATTGTTAAACATAGCCTGTTGAGATTCTAAGCTATGCCTCTCCGTGTAAACTTTACAGCAATAACCAACAATGAGTCCTCACGTTTAACTAAGCTGAGTTGAAAAGCAGATCACCGATGCCATTATTTTTGAGGCTCCAGAAAAAAGCAATTTTTGCTCAGTTAAAAAAAGGGTATAGTTCGGGACTTGCTATATCTCTTCATACATGAGACGGACTCAAGACCAAAAACGCTTTTACAATCTCGGAAGTGACAACTAGTTGGTATGAGCTAATGATACCGCAGCGCACTGTGCGGCCGTCCATTGCCCGCGTAAGCGAACAATTGGAGCCGCGGTTTGCAGCAAACAGACACACCAGTCCCAATCAGTCGCAGTTATTTTTCGTTTTTTTTGCAACCTTTATGATTAATTTGGACTAAAATTTTACACTTATTTCTCAATTTATGTTTATACGTAGAACACAAAACGTGATCTTTGATTTTTAACCGTGGCAAATTCGACTCTATTGTACATTATTTGCGTAATCAAGCCGTTTCTCACGTCAACAGAACTCTTGCAAAACAAAATTTAAATATTTGCCTTGCAACGGTTAATAAGTTGCATGTACATGTAAGTGTGATAATGCTCCTGTTTTCTTCAAAATTTGTTTAAAACTGAGTTTCCTGCACTGCACCACAATTATATCTTTTTGGTGTAAGTCAAAACTCCACTACTTTGATATTTGTTGCGCTGATCTGTTAAGAAACAAGATCTAAACAAATAGTAAAACAAACTGTACAACAACAGTTAAGTTTAAGCTATAGCCACTGCTCAATTCTATATATCAGAGCTGGTGACGTAAAAATATGTGATGCGGTAAACTCTGTAGAAAAATCATAATACGATATCAATTATACGATAACAACTGTGCATGTAGTGCACTGTTGTTACCGGTACTTAGCAAATTAACACAGCTCTACAGTTCTGGAAGCGTTAACCATACAGATCGTTCTCAGTCACAGCATTCATAATCGATGGATGCAGTGTTCTGTTGTCTGTGACCTCGACTTTGACCTTCACGCTCGTAGAGGTCAGTGACATTTGATGACGTCATCGGGATCAGTTGCTGTTGTTGTGCGTTGCCTAGCGACGACTCATCGATGGTCTCATAGAGATGTGCTGTTGTGGGCGCGTGGCTTAGCTAGGCATAGGTCTGAGCAGGTTCTAATAAAGATGTAGCAACTTCTGGAGATGCTTGCTTGTCGGGAACAACGCCTCTCTTCAAGCGTCGACTGCAATATACAGTTCAGCATTTCATTTCAGACTCTTTCTATTCAATCACAACCATTTAAGAAAATGTTATCCTTCAAATATATATGACTCTGCTGCATGCAGCTTTTTCTATATATTGTTACTAGCAGAAAGATTAAAAAATACATTAGTTTTATGATGCCTAAAATAATTAGCATTTTGTCAGCTGTACTGTTTATAACTTTTGTCCAATAATTTTCAATTTATAACATGAAAGTGAACGAAATGTGATACTAATTAATATTTTGAACACAATGTTACGAATAACCGAAAGTTAGGGTTCTTTGTCGTACAGACGTCAACTACGTAACGTTATTTTAATTTACCTGGATTACAAGCCCGACATTTACATATGGACTTAATCTAATAAACATAAATTTCTTTGATTTTTTACATTCAGTCTACTAATAAACATTTGGAATCATCTGTATAAACTGTAGAAATCATACTGTAATCACAGTACTTATAAATTTTTTGCTGAGAGTGTAGTCAGTGTGTGGAACCGTTTTTCGTATGTTGTGTTACTTTTATATGTGCTAGTGTGTTGTCTAATTTTCTAAAATATAACTGCATTACTATATGTTTAAGTGGGCAGTCGTAAGTGCCGTTTTGGTCTTTTTGACCCATAGGGCCTAGAACATAATTATTTACAAAAATCTTAATTTACCGTTTCATTTACTGCTAATAGGTGAATAAATTTACAAATAAATAACGTGGCGGCTGTTTATCATTATTTGGCCTACCGATAGATAATGATGACAATAGCGGCTATGAGCGCCAGGATAACCAGAGTAGCGATGGACAATCCGACTGCTAGGCCGATCACAGTTGTCGATGACGTCATTGTATCACCAGGTTGATTATCATCATCATCATCATTATCATAGTCATTCGTATCAACTGTCGACGTCTCACTATAGCCGTAATGATAATAAATATCATCGTGCCACTCTACAAATCAGATAGAAATAACATAAATTTCGCACTATTTTTGTATACACATCACGTCTAAAACAAATTTCTCCAAAAGTATTAGACACCACAACTTTGTCCTCCATGTTGTAATAGGCCTATACCTTGACTTTGTATGTTGGGTGGGCTTATTTTATGTTCACTTCAGGTAATTATTACGTTTATTTTAAAATTCACATATGTATTTCAGTTTTGTTTGAAATCTTTCGTTTTTTTGGTAACTTCCTGATTTACATTCTATGCCTACGCCATAATTGAACACATTGACGTTGGGCTTAATTATTCGTGTGATTACTTTACAAATAATTTAACTTACATGATTGGGTACACTAACGTTTCATACGAATAAACGAACAGACAAACAGACAATTACAGTCCGAGACAACACCACGCACCAACCGAATACAAAGCATACTGCATACAGAAAGACAAAAACACGCACGACGCTCCAAGAATAAAGTCGATCAAGTGGCAATAAGTTAGAAAAATACCAAGTTTAGAAAAAATAAAAATGGCACAGGATATTTGACCGGCAGCCGGTCAAATATCCAATAACCTATATGACCGGTGAAATTATGTCACCAGTCAAAGGTGCCCAGTCATGACCAGTTGACCGGTCATAACCGGTCCTATTAAAGCCGGATATTTGACCGGTTACTGCCTTAAACAGCTTTAACCAGTACGTACAAGCAATAGTGCTCATAGGTACTGGCAAAGACCGCGTACCGCCGCAGGGACGGCGGCAGCCGAGCAATTGACGATCTCAACCGTGGTAAGTATGGTATCACAAATCCGCCAGTCAGCTAACTATAGCACGTCAAACCTAGGAAGCAGCCTGGCTATCTGGCTACGTTTTTGCTTGCCTGCAGAAATCACGAATTTACCACCCATATTGTAGGCCTACGCTGATTTTTGGTGTTCATTAATGTCACATAAATCTTTTTAAAACGATAACCCAAACCCAAATCTTAACCCTAACCCTAATCCTAAGCTTATAACATTACACCATAATATTCACTTTAATTCTAGTTAGTAATGCGTATACTGTATTTAATGTCATTCGCTAGGGGGCGACTGCGATTTTTCCGTTCGACCGGTCAGATAGCAAGTAGCCGGTCAAATAGTCACCGCGTAAATAGAGGGTTTGATGAGACGCCATTCTAATATTTCACTAAATATTCACCACGATACAGGATTAAGTTACAGGCGTACTGTACCTGGGATGCTATGTTCACAACTGATGCACACTTCTACTTCTGAACGTGAATCGCAATCTCCTTGCGGGTGTACATCGCAGATGCAATTAGAATCTGTGCCAAATTGATTTCGATATTCCGTTATCCAGTCCGCTATATCTTGGCAAATTGAGCGTTGTTTCACAAAACAAGTTTTACTGACACGGTGAGAACACCAACGATTGTAGCACTCACAATCTGCTCACATGCAGCAACAATGGGTTGGCGGCTGGGCTCCGCCCGAACTCGAGAAAAGGTAGAAGTTTAAAACTCTTATTGTATACGATATGGGTGTAATTTTCTACGCTTGTTGGTTTAATTATTGACTTATTTGATTTAAGCTTCACTACACAGATTTAATATTCAGCCGGGAATCGATAGCTTTCGAAGCGGACTTATGTTTTACCGCAGATGTTTTATTTTTTTTATTTCAACGCGAGATCTCCGAGATGCGTCGGCCGATCGGAGTTACGGCGCTGGGCGGACTCACGTTGAGTTTTGCCCCAAATTTCTAGTGTTTTTCTGCAACGTCGTAATGGCATTTTTGACGCGTACATCTATGCTATAAGCGTCTATGTCACGGTGGTCGACTGTCTGTCTATCGTTTGTCGCCTGTAACGAATGTATTGTGGCTAAGCGTTAGGTCTTAGAAAAAAACTTTTAGCCTACAGAAATAATTAGCCCTGTGCCTGTGCAAAATTTCAACGATTGACTGCAAAGGAAGCTTTGTTAAAATTAAGGTTTAACAAAATTTGGCCCGATTTTGGACGACTTCAAACTTCAGCGGCGAATATCTTCGGAACGAATAAAGATATTCAAAAAATGATAAATACATTTTGTATCTTGATTCCTCTTGCGTTGGACGAAAAAAGTTCTGTGAACTTCGGTCCACTAATCACGGAGATATAGTGGTGAAATCGTACTCATTCATATCGACTTTTCGGAAAACCATATTTCGGCCCCTAGGAGGTGCTGCGCCCACAAATTTTTACACGCGCTGCAGAATGACCAAGTCTTGCTAGCATATACCCCACTGGAGACGTGGGTCCCTCTTGCATTTTTTTCAAAGGGGGTCCAATATTGGCTTAAATTTCAGCAAGTGCGCGCCTATAACTTTTTAGCTAAGGGCCTACAGCGCATGTGTTACAAACAACAGACGACGGACAGACAGACGACGCATCGTACCAAAACGCGACCGTTAGTAGGTTAGCTAAAAAGTTATAACCGGTCCACTGTATTGGAAAGTTCTAGTAGCTGAAAGGTAAAGGTTTGTGCAGGCCGTTTCACGTATATGCGAAACCTCGCTCTGCGTACTTGAAGATATAGGCCTACGCAGTTGGAAGAACGTAGACTATCTCAGAACGTAATCATGAATAAGCACAATTGGAAGACAGCTAAATCGCTACTTGGGGTTATCTTGAGTACATTTCGTTTAGGCGTAGCTTTAGAGTAGAAAACAACAACACGGACGGCCGCATCTAGGTCAAGCTCGAGGACTTCTGTGTTCATTGCGCAGTTGCTAACCTATTCCTGGGTTTTGGTGGCTAAGCTAGCTCCTAGGCTTAGGATAGGCTATAGACTCCGTGGCTTAGGAATCGTTCGGAAGCTCGGTGTGTCGCCAAAACGGGAGATGTGGTAGCTACGACATTTTTAGCACGGCTACAGGAGTTTGTTGATATCCGCCTCCTTAGCCCATAGCTTAGAAGTTCGACCACTTAGAGATCCGAGAAATGTAACTATGTTGGCGTCATTGACCTTGTTGCATAACTTTCCGTTCTGGAAGGTTATGGAAAGGTCGTAGGTTTTCAGTTCGTTGCTAGAAAGTCGGAGAAGCATAATCTAGCTCGGATTGTTATTAATAAAGTCAATCGTCAGAATTCAACTCGTTTTAATTTCAATAGCAGCAGTCCTAAACAATAATGAAGTAATTAATTGGCTAATTAATTACTATTTCATTAATTGATTACCCATTACTGCAAATTGCCTAATATGAGTTAACAATAAAACGTACGGTAATCTGGAGGATTTTCTATCAAACCGCCAAGGTCGTGGTCGTAGTATTCATGCGCCGATGTGCAGTGGATTGAAAACAGGAGAGTCAAAAGTGGCAGACAAAATATCTGATATGCTGCTGCAAACTTCATTTTGTTCGCCAATTATTCTTCTTCACACACTGGCAGTACAACATGACTGTCATAGGCCTATACATGTAACACTTTAAGTCTCTGAAGTTACTGAACAAAGAAGAAAAAAGGTAAAGGTAAAAAGGTAAAGGTTGTCAATTTGTATAGCGCATCGTCGCAAACACGCTTCTAATGCGCTTTCGTCACTAACCAGAGCCGCCTGCCGCACGGCCACCGTGTGCAGCCTGCAGACACAGGCTGGCGCAGCGGCCGGCTAGGCAACCCCAGTCAGCTGTACCAAGGTCCCCACCTTCTGTAACCCATGTAAA
>Ga0209367_1009156_pt1 | contig 13477 bp, 10 predicted proteins | sample WorMetLIZISLAND2_FD_187412 | JGI IMG/M metagenome (GOLD analysis project Ga0209367, IMG submission 187412) | Marine gutless worms symbiont microbial communities from Max Planck institute for Marine Microbiology, Germany - Olavius geniculatus... ... | reverse complement strand
CAGTTTGGCTATAAGCTCCTCACACATTACGGTAGGCCTACTCGGCTAGAAATAGCGTCTAATCGATAAAAATTGAATTTGCAATAGGTCTAACACGCCGGTGTCACATTAAAATGTCTCCCCATGAAAAATCCGCCCGGGGAGCGATAGTCACGAAATTGATATGTCTCCCTTTTACTAAATATCGCCGGTCCCATAAAAAGTCTCCCCATTATATGATCGCCCCCCCCAGAAAAGTCTTCCCTGCCGACAATTTACCGGTAAAAATCCGTCCCGCCCGGCCGGGGGAGACTTTTCTGGGGAAAGGGCGATCCTACAACGGGACACTGGCCTACCTGGTGAATGCGGCAGGTAACTAAGCATGCAGCAGCAGCACTGCGTGTCGGCTGTGCGTGTTGCTTTTATTGCAGCCTGCTGCTGCTGCTGCTTGATGCAACGCCCCGTGTGTCACGAGAGAATTGTCTCTCACAGTGCATACGCGATCACCTGCAGCGATCGGTAGTCAGGATGTCCGGTAACAAATCTGATTTAGTACCATAGATATTGAGCCTTAGTTTTCAAGCACCGGCGCATATCTGTAGCCAGCGTTAGAGTTTTTGGGCTGCTGTTGCTGTTGCCACTGGTCTATTTTGTCGCACGAAACATTGTAGCTTCATGCATATTGGCCATCTCTCAGCGACACTACAACTGCTGACTGGCGTTCTTCAACTGCAGGCAAGTTACTGTGTTATGTCGAAATTACATCAAATAATATTAATTTAAGGGTCTGATTAACAAGGGCAGGCGACCATCAGACTGTAGTTTATAGTGTAGGCTGAATAGAAAGCCTGAAAAAGTCAAAGGAACGCCCAAAACAGACAAGTTGCCGCTTGATTTCCCAAAAGTGCTCCCAATGTTAAAGGTATCAAACGTTTAATGGCTATTAAATTTATCATTCTAAACCATCTCATAAACTTTCTACATTTTTCTTCGGTTGCGATTCGTGGGCCTGATATTCCGGTTTGCTCCATGAAAAAAATGGGAACGCTCCTATAACTTACAAAATAGACTAGGCTTACTGTTGCCGGAAAAAAACAATATATCTGTTTTTAGAGTTTGCTCATTTTAGTATAGTGTTTGTATAACATCCACTGTGGTCTAGTTGTGAGATTGTTAGTGCCTTGGATCAGTGATAAAGTCGTTTTCTCTGCTGTTTGCTGCCACAAGCAACTCTGGTCAAAGTGTTTCCACGCGACTGTATTTAGTAACCAATAACAGTACAATACAACAGAATTTAAAGTAAAACCGTCTATGCAGGCAGCACAGTTAGCTGTGGGGAAAAGCGGGGCGGGAAATACCTAGGGGGCCTACTGTGGACGGATAAAAGGCTGAGTTTTCTCTCTAGTTGGGTTCAAGGCCTGTGACCAGGAGATAAGCCACCGTCGCACACGTTTATACAGTATACACCCACATTCACCGGATCCATTTAGTTTGGTTTTGGTGTAGAGTAGTCGGACAGCTTGAACGGTTGCCATTGTTCCTTTGCTGCGGACACCTTGGGTGGTAGGACAGGGCACCGCGACTGCGTGAAGGCGGAAAGTAGCATATTGGTGCTTTTATGTCCATGTTGCTGCTATTAATTTGCTATAAGCAGAAAACTCAAACTTTGGACGAAATATTTGATGTGGTGAGAACGTTTTTTGATGTGAGTGCAGACGTGATGCTGCGGAGAGGTGATAAGCTGAACAAGACGGCTGAGCTGTGTACGGCGGCTCGTACGGGTCAACTGGAGACGTTACAGCGAGCGTCCAAGTCTGCGTTGAACCGATGCACTGATGATAACGACAACGATGACGTCATGATGACGCCGGCAATGTGCGCTGCGACACACGGTCAACTCGCAGCTCTACGCGTTATTGTCGAGCGAGGGTACGCTATGACCACGTTCACGCTCTCTTCCGTCTTTTCTTGGCCGACCGTATTTAAACAGTCGTGCGTTTAGCACAAGATTGTGTCCGTCGTCTGTCTGTCGTCTGTAGGTACATATAGGTAAGTAGGTAGGTACAATTTTATAGTAGGCGCAGATTAAACACACGGACTAACTAAACAGAAACATTTTCAGTAATCGCTTAAAATGTTTGTCTGTCTGTCATCTGTGGTCTGTAACGCATGTATTGTGGCTAAACGGTACGTTTTACCAGAAAACTGTCTGAATGAGTAAACAGGGTTTCCCGACGGCTACCCTGTGCTGCCAAGTCGGGCCCTTTACAACTCCTGTTTCCTCAAATGGGCTCTATAATAACTATTACGATAACGTTTGGTGAGATGAACGCGCGTGACGTCTGTTCAGCGTTAGGCCAACCGTAACGTTATTGTAACTGCTGATAAACGTAGAAGCAGGGACTAGTGCATCAAGAGAATAAAACGAACCATATACTATGGTGGATCGTATAGCTGGGTTGAAATTTATAACGTTCTAAAGAGTATTACTGACAGAAAAATGGCCGTCTTTAAACAAAACCCTGGCCCTCAGACTGTATATTGCTCTACAGCGTATACAACAGATAACATGGTAACGATCACTACTAGGCATAGTAGGCTGCTAAGAGATCGATACGCCTATAGTTGAGACCAATATAGAACTGATACATATCATCGATTATTAATAGTTTCTCGCCGTTGTTGGCGCGTGTGCATTTATGTGCAGCGCTGACGCTGATCGTGTCGATCAACGAGGAAATACGACACTGCATCACGCCGTTCTCAATAACCAGGTCTTATATAACAATAGCTCGTTTTCTTCTCATCTCTGATAGCGGACTCTAAATACGTTGTAACTGATAGATAAAAATTAAGTTATAATAACAATATTGTAACCATTAGACTTATAGCACGTGGTCGCTCCGTGTTTACGTACCTTGAGCTTTGGCACTGACTGTATGAGGTGACCGTTTTTTTAAAATGAATAATTGTGACAATGCCTCGAATTAGGAATTAAAACGTTGCTCTTGAAACCTTCTTCCTTGTAAAAGCATCTCTGACAACTCTTTAGCAGGCGTTTTACAAATTTAATTTACCGATTGATTGATTGATTTTTTTACGTGTGAGAGCTAAGCTGGCTATAGCAAGTATTAGCTATGGTAATTATGTCATGGTGTCTGTCTGTCTGTCTTGGTGTCTGTCATGTCCCGGTACCGTTGCAAGACCAAGTGAGATAGAGACTGCGTGTTTTCACTATATGATAGCTTAGAGTCTCTATAGTATTTTGTGACAAATTTTCATACCGATGGGTGATGGGGGTCCCCTTGAACGAGGAGGAGAAAAAGGAGCACCCCCGCTAAAAAGACGTTATTTTACCGCTATTGGCTTGTCTGGCGTGAAAATGATTGCAGATAGGCACAAAAATGCTGCTTATCATAACAAGCACTGGCGACGAACTATATATTTAGAAATGTCAACATTGATGACCTTGAACAACTTTGGTATCTCAAAATAGAGGGTTTTAGTGAATTTTCCACGATTTTGGGCTGCGACACGTATTTCAAGAGTAAATTGCGCTGTAATGGCTAGATATAGACCGAGACAACCTGAGTATGAAATTTTTAGCATTGAATGTAGATTTTAACAGTCTAATGTCGGGAGTCCCGACCCTTTAGGTTCAAAAAGGCCTGCGCACGCAAGTGTCAAATAGGGGTACCCCTCTTAAAAGTGGTTATTTTATCCGCTGTTGGCTTGTCTATCGTGAAAATGGTTGCAGATAAACACAGACATGCTGCTTATCATGACAAGCACTGGCGACATGCTTCTTAAAAATGTCAACATCGATGACCTTGAATGACCTTGAACCCCAAAAATAGGGGGTTTCAGTAATTTTTTTGGCAATTTGTGGCTGCAAAAGAGTGAATTGCGACAAAATGGATGAAGATAGACCAATATTACCTGCGAGCAGGAACTGCTATTGGTTGTCGCGCGTCTCATGAGCATTAGCTCAAATTTTTGTGTTTTAAAGCTTCCAGTACCTAATTTCCGAGGGCTGACATATTTAACTACAAAAATTATGCCTGAAACGGTTAAGATCCGGATTTATTTATTTATTTATTGGTTGGTTGGTTGGTTGATTGATAATTGATTGATTGATACAACTATAACTATTAACTAAACAAGAACTAGCTACCATCGTAGCGAACAGAACGCGCGATGCGTTCATTTAGGTTCAGAATCATGTTTCCTGGTACATCACTCGGTTTGTTGGTAATAAATAAGTACCTAAATTACACCGGGCGCGCGATATAGGCCTATTCCATACCAGCTATTTGCGGATGTCATGGTAGAAATAGGTCATAAATTTTGGTGCTCTTAGCTGCGAAGATCCTAAGCTATCAACTGGCTTAATTATTGTCCAGTGTTGGTCCACTACAGATACTTAATGTAAGGCCTTTCAGTTGTGAAAATCAACATTTACTTATTTTAAAATTTCTAATTTAATATCTACAATGGATGTATACTCAAAATGTGTAAATGTAGTAGGCCTATGATGTTTCGCGTGCGAGCGACTACTGAATTTCTTAAGAAGCTGTTGTTTTTGGTGCCCGTTTGTGTCCTACGTTGATCGATGTCGTTGCAGCGCCTGTGCGCGATGTTTCTGGTGCATTTCGGCGTCAACGTGTGGACGCTTAACGACGAGCTGATGTCTGCATACGACGTCGCTGCTGCTAGTTATCGCGTCAACTTGGCGCGTTTCCTGGAGGCCGCCGCGGCGCAGGCGTTTGTTGACGATTGGCATCGTGCAATGAAGATGTGTCGACGAGCGGCGGATAACGCAAGACGTCGACTGAGATCAGCTGGACGTCACGGTCAGCCGTCAATCAGAGTAGCATACCGTATCGTGTCGAGATAGTGTCCGTATAGGCGTACGTCTCCACATCATACTAGCTTGGTAGTGTAACGGTTAGAACGTTGGACTTGCAATCGCAAGGTGGTTGGTTCGACTCCCGATCGCTATCATATGGTTAGTACTTGGACAGGTCAACCATTTTCGTATATAACCAACACCAATGTCAACTCAGCCATTCGTCCCTCTGTAGTAGGTAAATCGAGGACTGGTCTGTCTGGCTGGGGTTACAGCGGAACGCGTTCACTTGTGTCGTGTCACTCGCGTGGCATGCAGGTAGACACTGTCTCATCCCATATGACAGGTAACGCTCGTTAGCTCTGAGTTGGACTTAACCAATAACGATTTGTTGTATCATCCCTATTTCAACATTTATAACTTAATTTCGGCTTATCATAATTAACACTACGACAGTTAGGCGTACGACACTACGACATTTCGACACTTCGATTACGCCAAAACTTATCCAAATTTCTCTTACAACTGTCAACAGATGAACTCTTAGGCCTAACTATATACACAAACTAACAAGCTATTCTACAAATGGACTATTTTTCAGTGAGCAACTTATATTTATATAATATTCATATTTGATCTAATTTTTGTAGAGATCAACCACGCTCACAGCACGTCAACACAGGCGCCCAATGGTTGGCTGTCACACACAGCGCTTCCAGACGAGTCTTCCGCAACCTTCACGCCGGCGGCGTCCGGATCTTCCATGTTCATACAGTCTCCGCGACAAGCCAACGGACGACTGTTTCCACCAACTGCCGCTGCAACCGACACTCACAGCGGCGGCCACGGTAAACAACGAAGATCCGTTGAACATCAGCAGCCGCTGAGAGCAGCGTCAGCGGCCAGATACCTGCTACTAGTCAGTCTAGCGGGAGCCGACGATGAATCGCTGAAACGTGAGGTTCAGTCACGCGTCGTCAGAGAACAGCTGCGACTGGCTGCTCTGGCGAACAGTCGCGCTACAAACAACAACCACCACCGGCTCACCCCGTCTTCCCACATCGATCGCTGTCAGTTCTATAACAGACTAACTCCTTCAAAAGGCACTGACTCGCGGTTCTACAACGGACTCTATCTGTTTTCCCACATCGACGCTCAGAACTTTTACTGCAGGCCGCGCGTCAGTGACGGTGGTAGCGGCAGCGCAGCCGGTGGCAGGTCTTCGTCAGAGGTTGCCTCCTCCAGCACCGCCGCCACCAGCACAGCAGCGGCTGCGACAACAACACCGAGGATGTGGCCTTCGACTGCGGCGACCCTCAGCGAGCACGAGCATGCACGGCGACACAGGCTGCACAGGCAGGCGGGCGCTGACGTCACCAGTCAGAGCACCACGACTGGAACGGCCGAAGACACCTGCTCTGACGTCTACTGTGATCCAGCCGACTGCATCAAACGTCATCATCGTCCTACTGCAACGCACAGAAATCACAACTCAACCGCCAGCAGTCTTCGATCCACCACGTCAACGTCTGGACTCGGCCCGCCGCACACTTCCACCGTCACGGATGGCCGCATACGTGTCGGCCTGCCGCACACTCCCGCCGTCGACACCGACGATGCGCTACGACGCTGGCTGACACACAACGGCCTGACGGAGTACTGGTCGGCGCTGGCGACAGAGAAGGTCGATCTGGAGACGATCACTCTGCTCGAGGATGAAGACCTGCGTCAGCTCGGCGTGCCGCTGGGACCTCGGCGTCGCTTGCAGAGAGCAGCCAGTCAGCTACAGTCACCACCTGCAACAGCACTGACAACCTCACCATCTGACAACTGCTTTGTCGATAACGATACATATCTCTGAGTGTGTTGACAGACTGCAGTGGCTTATTGGTGGGACAGGGGCTTGCATTCGGCTGCTCCCTTTTAAACATAAAAATGTTTTCAACAAAAAAACGAAATAATTAATCAGAAAAGTACTAACGTCGTAGTAAGGGGAAAGGCGCAATTGACGCACGTCCCAACTTTTAGACTGTCGGAAGACGTTCTTCTAGTCGGAAAATTTCTTCCAAAAATACAAAATAGGGGCTGAAAATCTGTCTTTGATGGGAAAATTTGGGGGCAAAAATTAACAGCTTGAACACCCGTGATATCTCTGTCGGAAATTTGCAGCTGCCAGACGAATAAATTGTTACTTTCTAGCTGTCCCGAACGTTTTTTTAAACTCAGAACGCCGCTGAACAAGAAAAAAAAAGTATGCCAGGCCGTACGTCAAAATGTACAGCTAAAATATAGGCCTACGCCCAGTTTTTTCTTCTCACGTTGCTAAATGCGCCGCTGTGACTGACATTTTTATAGGCTGAACACTGTGAATTAATCTGGACTCAATTCTGCCTTTGTCAGACCAGACTGGGAGTGTAGCCTACGCTAATACGTCACTCGAGTACTTTTTGAAAATACATATTAAACTAGCAGCGACATTTTAGAGTACGTTTTTCAAGACAGTTGTGAAGCTTTTCGATATATTTTTTACTTGTTTTTACTTGTTTTTAAGCTCTTTAATTGTTTTTTTATTCCATTGCTGTTATTATTTTTTCCGTTATTGTGTTTTGCGTGTTTTGATACGACTTCTATATTGTATACACACAGAACCCCGTAAACCAAAGTAAGTTTCATGAAACAAATTTAACAACGACACCAAAACTTATGATAGTGCCTACAATAATAGCCTAACATTATAACAGTGAAATCTAAGAGCAACGTTAACATGAGAATATTGTTCATGTCTGCTTACTCTGGTATAAAACTTGTTAAATCGTATTAGGCCTATAGCCCCAGACCTGAGAACGACAGCCACAAAATAGCAATGGCCTAGTTGAAAAATAAGCCTACACTAGGCCCTACCTAGAAATTGACAAGACCAAAGAACAAGGCTAAAAAGCTATAAACAAGAAATTTAGTTGTCGCGGAGGTGGGCTGAACGTACATTTGCTTATATCTGAGGCGACTTCCAGTCGCAGAAAGAATTTCCCAAAGTGACTGCGGTCACATACGTTGTATGGTAATGCTGCTCTATCGAACGCTACAACCAACGCTAGAATACCGGTACTATAGTACTATGATTTTAAAACGTAATTCGGCGCCCATGGATGATGGCAGGCATCAACTTTGCATTCAAAATTTTAATTTTTAAAACTGGTCGAGCAACGTTCGAACTTTAATGGAACTGTAGTGAGCGGAAGTCGGCATTTGCGCGATCGATCGACTGCACAAAATTGACAAAAAGCCCAGCTCTCCCTATAGGATAGCCGACCGTATGATTGTCAGTGACTTTCAAGGTCAATATGATTTTCATGTCATTGAAAGCCAATAAGTAGGCTAACCTACCTTGGACGTATCTCTAACCGCTTTCGAGATAGCCAGTTTTCCGTCGAAAAACGCACATTTTTACCCCATCATAGCACATACATGTTTAATTTTTTTTCAATTTTTTTTTCGCATTATAAATACGAGAATCACTGGAGTTTCATTTCGGATTCGAGTATTCGAGTATTCGGCACATCCCTACAACGGCGAACGGTATCACCTATAGGGATGTATCAGTTATTCAGTGTTCGATATTCGTCCCTATCGCCGGTAGTCGATAAATTTCGATTTGCTAATACGTCTGGTGCACCTGAAAACGATAATTTATACCGTTTTTGGATGAAAAATGCCTAAAAATATTAAAATCTGTATTTTCCCGGTGGCCCTGGTTCTAACAATGCAGCGTAGAGTGGTACTGGTAGTCTGGTACTAGACTAGAGCCTTGCGGGCTTGCGGCTTTCTAGTCAAGTAGTTTGTGTTTTAAAGATGGCGGTGTCAGCGGGTAGTCCGACAGTTTCTGACGTAAAAGGCAAGTTGCAGGGTGTACTTGCAGAGTTAGAAAAGTACAAGGATCTCTACCGTTCAGCTAATCAAGAGCTAGAAGTCGAGAAGGACCAGAGAACCAAGGTTATTTAACTTACTTGGCGTTGGTACTATTGCTTTTGTTAATCTCAATTATTTTTGTTCCAAAGACTTCAGTGACTCTGGAATGGGTAATTTGCGGAAATGCGGAATGCGGAAAGTAATTTGCGGAATGAAATCTGCGGAATGAAGATGATTGGTTGACGGGCATGATCACGTGATCAGCCCGATTTCGCAATTTACTGCCAACCTTCCGAGCTCGACGTGGTGGTAATTTGCAGAATGTATGGTGCGGAATTGCTGTAGCTATCAATGGGAAACGATGAAAATGTTGCAAAACGTAGAAAAAACGCTAAAAAAACGTTAACACTCCAAAACGTACAATGTGATTGTGAACTGTGACTCTGTAATAAACTGATTTAATTTTATGACTATAATATTATTGATTATATTTTTTTTATTTCTTTTGATGTTTGAATATAGGCCTACTGTTGTTATTATTTAAATTTGTGCTGCTGTAGCCTGTTATGTTGAATAAATATGTTTAAATCATTATAACGCCTGTGCTGAAATGAACAGTAGCCTATGTACCTGGAATGCAGTGCCATATATCCACATTATAACCTCTCATGATGAATTATGTTAAACAAAACAGTTAGTTTGTGTCACTTTATTGAGTCTATTTTATGTGCCTTGCTTGTAAACCAATTCTTTCAAAACTGTCAAAGTGCCAAAGACTGTGCAGCACACCTGCCACTCTGGCTACCGACTCTCCGTCGGCCGACATCCCAACAACAAAAGCAATCAAACAAGCGTTGCTTGTTTCAAGTGCATTTGAAGTTGGTCGGTTGGTCATTCCACATATTACCTACCGTTCTGCAGCCTACTTCCGCAGATTTCATTCCGCAAATTACTTTCCGCATTTCCGCAAATTACCAACACTCCAGTGACTCATCTGTGAAGGGTCACATATCAGCGATGTTTGTCAGTGAGGACGATTTATTGTTGTTTTTATCGTTAATTTTATTTTCAGTTCAGCGAACTGATAGAAGCAACGCAAAATTTGCTACTTTCAGTTTGGGGAAAACAGATAACGCCCGACGCCGCCAGGCCGCTGAGATCCTGCTGCCATCACTGTTAGACGCTTAACTGGTCTGATGTCACTGCAGCCACTGATACTTCGTCGAGAAAGTCGATGGCATGGCGAGACTAAAATGTAGGAGAAAGTTAATTAACTACCTAATAAAGCTGTAATAAATAAATTTGAGTTGTGCGGTAAGATTTTAGGTCCATGCTGTAAGTTCACGAGCAGGCCACTATGGTCCAATTCGGCCATTGTGCAGCTGAGAGTAAACTGAAAAATGTTTAACCTCTTAGTATTTTGAAAAGATATGAATAAGAATTGTGGTGCTTAATCATTTTTTTCATTTCATTTTGTATTGAGAAAGAACCTCGCCCTCCACAATAATTAGTCATGGTAGATCACCTCTCACTCCACCTGCACAGATTTCATTTCAGCACCCAGCGCTGGTAACGAGGAGTTTAGGCCTACTAGAACTCTGAATTAAAGGTCCTCCAAATATTTTTTTACTTTCGAATTAGTGAATCTATTCACCATCTTTAATGCAGTACTGGTGGCCGTGTGAAATAAACAGCAACGCGGCTGAAACTGATTTTAGTAGTCCAATTAGCTGCACTTCAGATCGCCGAACTGCTGTTAATAAATTCTGATTCTTTCAACTCAGTTCGGCGAACTGACGATAGTAATTTTGGTCGCCAATCTCTCAGTTCGTTGAACTGACCGTAGCACTGAGCCGTATCAGTATCAGAGAACAAGAACAACAACTTGAGATTAGTTCTGTCACTTAGTTGCCACTGATGGTAGTGCTGCAGTTTAGGACCCTACGAGCATAATCATACGTATATGTTATTGTCAGTGTCAATCTGCACTGACAAGTGACTGATAAGTCAGTTTAGCAAATCTGACACTGATATTTCTATACTTCTCTCAAACAATGTGCATTACTTGCAGCCTGTGCAGAAGAAGTATCCCCTAGGTTTTCAAGAAATGCCAACACATGAATAAGGCAACCATGACAGGCATCTTTGTATTTAATGTCGTTACATTGGAGATTGAGTTAGAAATTCTATCTTGTGCAATTAGTTGCATTTGCAGTAATTATTTTTTTATCCTCTTTATTTCAACAGTTCACTGTTCTTTACAATGTTGGCTGTTGTTGCAGCACATGCAAACGCTTTCGTACGGCAGGCAGGCTGCATTTGTTGGCGTCATTCAAACACTGGTGGCACACTTATGCCCACACTGATAATGCCGCCTGCACTGACAATAGCCTCAAAATGATCCATTTGTCAGTGTGGATCCACACTGACAATAACACCGAGCATAATCGTAAGGTCACAAGTCGCACTTCTGGCAACTTCTAGCCGTCTCAGATGTAAGCGGTCTGTGGTCAGGAAAAAAGGGTTAGGGTAGGATATGAGGGTTAGTGTCAGCCTCATACTCTAACCCTATTTCTACTAAATGTGTATAACTTGTATATATAGCTTATGATTGTAAGGACCTAAACTAACTGCAGCATTGCCCACTCAGCTAATTGCTAACTTACTTGGCTGCCATCCTCTACATTCTGCTGGCACCAGCCCTCTGCCAGTGCCTCCAGTCAAATTTACAACCATCGCCAATTAAGTTTTTTTTGGTTGTTGGCCCACGGACTTGGAACAATTTGCTTGATGATCTGCGACTTCAGTCAAATCGTTATCAACATTTCGTCAGTGACACAAAATGCAACTCCTGACCAAATTCTTATCTGTTTTTTTGGACTGCAGTCTAATTAATGTCTGTCTAGTGGACCTAGAAGGAGTCTGTATTACGTAGGCCACCTCAGAATTTTGGATTGATTGATTGATTGTATGTATAGATTGTGTGGATGGAATGTCCTGGTGTCAAGAGAAACAAAACACACATTTGTCGGAGTTGCCATTTGCCAGGATCTGTCATGGCTGACAATTATTGACACATTGCATGGAGCTGTCTGTATTGTGATGATGCAGTTTCGTAGTGTTTGACACAGGGAGATGCAGAGATCTTGGCACTGCATCGTAAGCTGACTTCATCTGGGCGTGAGTGTGAGCTGCTGAATGCAAAGCTGAATTTGACCAGCGAGAAACTACAGGAGGCATTGAAAGCAGCTGATGAAAGTGAACGGTAATGGAATGGTTCATGCAGTTGTCCTTAGTGATCGATCATTACAGAACTTTGTATTATACTTTTTTGTTAGTTTTATCAGTATACTAAGTTTAAGTCCTGGTTTGCGTCACGTCGATAATATTTTTGTTGAGGCATGGGTTGTAGCATAAACATTTGTATGATAGCTTTGCAGCCTAGTGCATTTTTCATTTCTGCTTGCTGGAGTGTTTCATACTGTGTGATCCGAAGACTGTAATGCAGTTACCATGTACAGCTAACAGTAGATAATGCATGAAAATAGTTTTGCAGAATAAGCTGCTGTGCTAGTCTGTTAGAGTCTGATCATTGCTAGATGGTGACTGAATGTGTATTGAATAGAGCATGTGATGTGAATGTCTGGTGCTCCAGTGCTCGTCGGACAATGGACCATAGATGTGCAGCTGATGAAGACAGAATCTCTATGCTGGAGACCGTTGTGAGAGAAACGTCGGAAGCTGCTACGGAGTGTGAGCGCAAATATGAAGAGGTTTGTCATGATGTGGCAGGCTTTGTGTAATTGATTCTAGTACCTGGTACATGCCTGCATGTGATAAAAAAAGATTAAATTCACTCGATAGTCAGTGTCGCCTGTTTGCAGCTATGTTGCTGTAGGATTGGAGATTTGATGATCATCTTCATTTGTTGGCTATGATCCCGCAGTGAGCTGCTCATTTATATAGGCAAAAGGCCATACTGCAGTTACCTTCTTGGCATTTAATTTGGACTAGTACCAAATTGTACTGCTTGCTTACAGTGGTGCATATGCATATTTTGTATTAATAAAGTAACAGTAATAATTGTACTGTATGCAGGGCTGGAAAAAACCTAAGTCTTATAAAGAAAATGTTAGGGTTTTAGGTTTTTTAAAGTTTTTTTGGTTTAGTGTCCAATAAACACTACACAAAATTACAACTCAGGAAAACATGTTATGCAACCTTTTATGAGCGAACAACTTAAGTCTAAAATCGTGATTAAAACATAATTTAAAATATGATATTTTGTAATAAATTTAACAACAAATAAAACACTTTAAAAGCCTAAAGTTGGACTTTTGAGGTTTTAGGTTTTCTTAAAAAACTTAACAAAATGTAGGTTTTTTTCAGACCAGTTTTCTAGTTGTGACTGTGTGGCATAACGGTGCACTTTAGTGTTGTATATGTGACAGGCAACACGCAAGCTGCTGTCGACGGAGTCGGAGCTGGAGAAGGCTGAGGCAAAGAGTCAGGCTGCAGAACAGTGCGTATCAATCAGTCAAAACTTGAAACAGATTCATATGTCACGTTTTTTACGCGCGAAAGCAGAATGCTTCGCGCGTCTTTGCCATCATCTGGGCGTCCGTCCCTCTGTCCGTCCGTCCGTCCGTCCGTCCGTCCGTCACACTCGTGAGCTGTATCAAAACGGTGCAAGCTAGGATCACGAAATCTTCACCGTGGACTGCCCCAAGTTCTCTAGTTTAT
>Ga0209367_1009155_pt1 | contig 13479 bp, 9 predicted proteins | sample WorMetLIZISLAND2_FD_187412 | JGI IMG/M metagenome (GOLD analysis project Ga0209367, IMG submission 187412) | Marine gutless worms symbiont microbial communities from Max Planck institute for Marine Microbiology, Germany - Olavius geniculatus... ... | reverse complement strand
GGCCGCAATACGCCACAGATTACTGTACAGTAATGAAAAGTAATAGACTTGTCCTCTTTGGGTAAACTTTTCACATGATTATTCATTTTATATTTTAAATATATTTTTTAAAACTAAAAAAAATTTTACACTTAGCACGAGGCCCCTGAGCATACGTGATTCCCTGGCCGGGGTGTACGGGGGGCCCTTTCGCCGGCTCTGCTTCGGACTGATTTCACGAATACCTGGGCTTGTTTACGGTTTTTGTCTCATTTCAGTTCTAGTTTTTCTTGATCTCAGGCTTCTCAAGACAAACAGTTTTTTTTATTTGTTATTTTGCAGAACTGTACCTTTAATTCAATTTCTCTCTTTTTATAAAATATTTAAAACATTTTCAGTTTTTTAGTTTACGTGCTAGATTGAACTGACAGCTTGTCTGAGAGTTTTCAAGTGCAATATTTTGTCGCATGGTATCGTATAACGGTATGTGTTCTAATATCCGCTGTCGGCACTCACGCATACTGGGAGCAGTTAATGAAGCAGTGAGCCCAATATTATGAACGGATCTGTCAATAATTAATTGATTGATTAACGTTATGCCCAGGACTATAGCGCTTCCGCTTTAGCAAGCACTGTCGCAGTTCATTGAGCTAGCGTGACAGAACGAGCACGGCACATTAACTAATATAAATAATACAACATCAACATCGATAGTCCTAGTCGTTGACAGTGTGACCAACGCCGTGACACAGAGTAGCAGACAAAGGACTGGAAGTAGTTTTATAGGTAGCCATCATCTTATCTATCGTTGGATTACGATTCATAAGTGTTCGCTTTCGGTAGCATGAATCATCGAATGATGCAATGCCACACGTAACTCTGCGCAAAGCATGCTCAACGGGGACCGTTTTGAAAATGACGCATTGCGAAACGGAGTGAGCTTGCAGTCCGGTATGTAGAATATTTAATGTATACATCTGTGAGGTAAACGAATGCGGTTACCGGTACATCTAGTAGCAGGAAACTAATTACAACCGACCAGTGATATAGAGCAAGATGCAGTCGTACCGACTAAAACGCTTCGTGATCGTCGCTATGGTCTTATCGGTGCCATTAAGTTCAATTATCTATCTAGCTTCTCACCACGTCATCTCGACGACTGATGTCTCGCCCTTTCTAGGTATTTTGTCTAGCAGCCGGACACTAGACATTAGCGAGCGGGCTAGCGCTGGTGCGTCAGTCGTCACGGTCCACGTTGACGCCAACTGCACCGACCGCGTCACTCGCTTCAACGTCCAACTCCAGCATCTACGTCATCAGCTGCTACTTACTCCACACACAAGCAACGTCTGCAACGTAACTAGCTGGACCTCAGCTAAGAACAATCTGAGCATTGGACATGGAGCAACGCCACTGCGGGTGGTAAGGGGCGTTGAAGAAAACTACATCGACAAGCTGAGTGACAATCCAGACATCATCACGGTGGTTCTGCCATGGCTTGGTTCACGATCCAACTGGAGCTCGCTGACCGACTTCTCCAATGTACTCTACCAGCGATACTTCGAGTGGACGGCAGACGATGTTCTGTGTTCGTGGATTGAGACGCCGGGTGTCATCAGGGCGCGTTACGATGTCTTGTTCCGGAGAAAGTGCAACAGAAACATTAACGATACCGCAACAGCACAATCACTGCGACCGTTGTTCGTCAATGCCAAGCCGCCTAAACCGAAAAATAGCGAATTGTACCCAGATCGTTTCTACACGTCGGCACCTCGTTATGTTTTCTATGTGCATATTCATCGAAACGCTATTGTTACTGGTCTGGGCGACGTTATCACAGCAAACACAAAGCTGGTTCTCGATGCATGTAGTCACGATGTCTCGCCAACCATACCGCGTGGTGGAAAACTGTTGCACATTCCGTGCTACAATGAAATATATGTCATAACTCAGTACTGGGGCAACGGAGTCTTCCACAGAATGGTGGAGGACGTTCCACGGTTAGTTCTTTGCCTAAAATTTCTTAAATCATATCCAGATATTCGTATCTTGGCGCCTCAAGTAGGAGGCCGTATGGCGGAATTTTTAGGAATTATTGGTTTGGACAAGTCACGTCTAGTAACAGGAATCGCTCGCGCTAAGATTGTTTATCAGCCGAGATCAACCCCGTGTGGGTATGCCAACGTACAGGAAAGTCAGACGTTGTCTCAACTTTACCAAAACTACATCAAACGAAACTTTCCCGTTCAGCCGAGGAACAGACTGATATTAATCCGACGGTCAGGATTAAGAAAATTTAGTAAGCAAAGAGAAATTGAAGAAGTGTTGGAGCGTGCTGCTAGAGACTGCAATCTGACATACACGCTGTTCATTGATAACCCGACGCCGTCACTCAATGACACGATGATGATGTTTCATTCAGCTGTCATCATAGTTGCTCCTGTAGGCGCTGGGCTGTCTAACATGTATTTTTCTCAGTCTGGCACTTATGTCGTCGAAGGTGTGTGCAACCTGCCGCATGTCAATCTTTGCTTCCAGCGGCTGGCGCACGTCCTTGGACATCATTGGCATGGTGTGACGTCACGACGTGGCTGTGAACGAGTTGTCGATGTTTCAGCAGCAGACGTCGATGATGCTGTACGCAGATATCTACGTCTGTGGAAGCATGAACGCTTCGAGTTATGTGTTTAAGCTGTGACATGTAATTATGACTAAATCTTAATTATTGATAATCGTTTTACTTAACTGAGTTCTTTATACTTTCTGCGCTTGTCTCTAAAAACCGGACCTCTCATACATTTTTAAATAACTAAGGCCGTAATCGATTTTAAAAAACCGAAACCAGTTTCGGTTTTGGGTTTTGCTGTGTAAATCGATTGCACCAAACCGTTTCCGTAGGACGGTAGGACTGTAAACAAACAACATGGCGAGCGTCATGGTTCCCATGGTGATCGAAAAAAATAAATTCATCTTACTGTTGAAGCTTTATTCCTGTACGTGATAACAATTCAACTACAAGTAAACAAAACAGCAACAAGCAAACGGCTTCCGGTTTCGCCAGCGAAACCGGCTTAATCGATTGCAGAAAACTCTACCCTGAAAGGAAACCGGTTTCGGTTTTTGCTAAATCGATTACGATCTAAAACAGTTTTGGTTCAATAGCAACAAACTTTAGTACAAAGAATCCCCATAGGCCTACAGTTTACATTGTCTGTTTCCTGTGGCACCCGCAGTATGGAGTCTGCGCGGTAACACTCCAACGAAACAACAAAGTCAGTCACGAAATTTTGTCATTGAACGTTATAGCGTTAGCAAACTGCTGATTACTAACGTCATAGTCAGAAGTTGCAACAAATGTTTAAACTGCTGTCTTTTAAAACGCAAGCCCGTACAGGCCTTTCCCATTCGTCACGTTGCAAAGCCACCAAATACATTCGTAACGACGGAGAAGACGTCTTTTAGCTGGTGACCAATTAAAGGAACAACAGTTTGATTGTTATAATGTATGACTGACCAGTCTCACAGTTATGGTGTTCATAATTAACAGTTTGATAACGTTATAACGTTTAATGAATTAAAATTTCGTCACTGACGTTTTTGCTTAGTTGGAGTATTACCGTGCAGTTGCCTCTACTGCGAGTGCCAAGTGAGCACCTTATCCTCTGTTCTGATTATTTTCACAAACTAACAGATTACAGCATCAGCGTGCTGGCTGGTCTTCCGGTCTACCTGGTCCGTCCAATCCAATCGGTGCTGAACGCGGCTGCGAGACTGACGTACCATCTCCGTCGTTCGGACCACATCACCGACGTGTTTGTCTGCCTCCATTGGCTGCGCGTGCTGGAGCGAGTACAGTACAAGATCGCCGTTCTGGTGTACGAAGTCTTGCATGACATGGGCGGCGCTAGGAATCTAAAGCTGGTAGAAAACGGGGGGTGGCAAGTCCCCGGGCACAGGTGGCAATTTTTTTGTGTGTGTGCAGGTCAAATGTCGACCTTATTCAGTTGTTGTGTCCATCAAAAGACGTATAGCGGGCTCCAGGGGCAGTGGCCTTAGACTTTAGGGAATCAGGAGGCGAAGCCTTCTGAAGCTGAAACATGTTTAGCTTTGTTCAATAAAAGCCGCAAATTTGCCTGCTTTTAATAATTGAAAATGCAAAAAAATCACGGATATCTTTGTTGCCTTGATGGGTCACACCTTAGCATGTGTATGGTTACAAGGGGGCATTTTATTACCACCAAAAGTTTTCCTAGGGGGCAACGAAAGGGGCAAGGGCAAAGACACGGAAGACAGCTGTCGCTGTCTCCCTGCTTTCCTCTGGCGCCGCCCATGTTGCATGGACTCGCACCGTAATACCTCGGTCAACTGAACTACGTCGCCGACTTACGTGTCGCTGACTTTTCCTTTCTGCTACCACCAACCGTTTAGCAGTGCCTTCGATCAAGTTGACAGCCGTCGCCAACCAACTGGGCTTTTACGGTTGTCGGCCCACGGACCTGTACGACCTGCCGGACAACGCGACATCTGCGTTGTCCACCTTCCGTCAGCGACTCAAAAGTCATCTCTTCATCAGAATCCTGGACTGTAGGCCTATTCTATCTATCTAATCTCTCTACTGGGAGTAGCTTACATTACTTAGGCCACTTTAAAAATTCCGGATTGATTGATTGATTGATACCCGTATTACAGCTTACTCAGCAGTTTATCTCAGATTGCAACAGTGGAACAGTTATTAAAATTTGCTTACATTTTCTAACTTTGTCACAAAAAACTGTTCGGATGTTCTTATGTACACAGAGCGATAGTCTAGCATTCATAGGCCTACTAAGTCAACGGCATTCGCTGGGTGCCAGCACTGACAATTTATTTGGCAAACCAGTTAAAATAGTGTGCCGCCGACTTTGCCATATTTTTGTTAATATTGATACATTTTGTGTTTCCAGGGCATGTACTACAAAGCCATAATTAAATATCCCACCTCGTCTCAAAGATGTCGTTACATTAGCTTGTGAAATATTAATGTAATAATTAGCTAAATCAACTAATTAGCCTAATTTATTTGCCGATTGGTTTTTTTATCTCATTCCATTTATCTAGTTCAGCTATGGCTTCCGAGTAATATTATAGTAGTTTACCTACACATTATAATACTTTCCATTTCTACCACCCAGGACAACATTTAATTTAATAACCACTTTTGATTGCACAGTTCTTACGCGTACACTACGGCCTATCCCTAGCATCCCATAAATAAATGTCCAATAATATAGGCTACCGCCTCTTACAAGAGTCCCGGTGGAAATAATTATGTCAGAAACTGTCAGGTATCTTAGACCCAAGGTCTTAAACTCCGCTGCGTATTTGTTGAAAAACAGTCAAGTCGCACAACAAGCTGTACAACGGCATAACGCATGAGGATGTTGCGGATTTGTTGCAGGCCTTCGATCATCTTCAGCATATTGTACATCGAATCTATACCAGATCGAAGTAGGCCCATGCGTGGAGTCTTGTTCTGAAGGCGGACCCTGTGCCTATTCATCCAGTCGGTATCAGGATTAACTTCAAGACACTGCAGTCTACCAATGGCGGATCCAAAATTTTAGAATAAGAGGAGGGGGCGGAAAGATAAGGGATAAGGTCTGGGGATGGGGCTGTACCCTTCAAAATTTTATGCAAAAATAATGCATTTTCGTGCAAAATTTTCACTTGCTTCAAGATGCTTCCAGTCAGTAGGGAGACGGCCGCCCCTGCCCCCCTTGAATCCGACACTGCAGTCTGCTGGTGCAGGGTGCTATCAGGTCGATGACGACGATGACGACTTGGCGCGTCCAGTGACCGGAAGAAAAGATGGACAGACGGACGGACGGACGTCTGACCCAGCAGCCGGGAAGCGAATTGACCGGCGACCTGGCCGGCGTCATCAGAGGCTGGCGGCGCCGCACACCGGCACCTGGTGATGGCGGCAGCAGGCAGCGAGCTGGTGGTTTATCGGCGTAACACACAGTGACTGTGCGTGGCCCAACGTGGGTCGACTCGAAGTGAACGAGCGACGTCGCCGACACGAATGCTAAAAGCCACATCACACACGACTCACCGTGCCATCACGTTGTGATGTTGTGTGACGCCAGAGGTGATCTGGATTAGAGAATTCAGCCGGTCACTGCAACACTGTAACTTTTTGTTTTGACTGCGCCGGCTATAAAAACACACTTGCTCACTTTAGTAAGGGAGTAGCTTGTTAAACACACGTCAACTCACAGGAGGTTATTTTGTGCCGCCAAAACAACGCTTAACCCTGACTCGAACCGTAAACGGGTGTTCATAGCTACCGAAATGCAATAAAGTAAAATTAAATGAAACGATAGCCTAGGCCCTATAGTTCTGCTGTTTTAGTTTATTTTACCTTAGTTCAGTTTATTTCTTTCGCTCTGTACGCGTTTTAATTCCAACCCCAGCCTTAACCATCTTAGTAATAGGCCTACTAACACCAGAAATCATAGGGGCCTAACCCCGACGACTTTCGTTAATAAGATGCCATTCGTTTTTATTCATCGACACCAAGAGCGGATTAGGTAGAAGTAGGCCTACCGACAATGTTAGCGAACAAGGGACGACAGATAGGCCTATTTTACTTTTTTGGTATTGCAAGGCATAGGCCTACTGAATTTTTTCTTACCCATTTAAAAAGCCGCCTTCAATAGAGCAATATCCATTATAAATAACCTTTTTGCGCTCTGTGACATTAGATGCAAAACACTTAGAGTTTATGTTAGTTTTGTGCTGTAGAACTCATCTCCGCTTTTTGGTCAACTCAAAAGTTTTATCTCATCTTGGCATGCCGGACAGACAGTCATTTTTCTTCATCTTAAACTGCCAGATTAGTTTTGCTGTAGTCTTACTGTGATAGTAATGATACCGTTTGTTTGTATAGTTTTAATCACTGATACGAAAAATTTGTTCTGACCTTGGCCTGCTAACATCTTCAGTTAGTGCGCTGTGACAAAAAGAGGGAATAAGCAGTCTCGCCGTTTTTTGTGGTTATGATGAAACTTAGGCCTAATGCTTCGTCGAAGACTTCATCAGAGATAATCGAACATCAACATTATATAAAATAGCAGTGGGATCGTCCGACACAAAGCGATATATCAGTCATTTAGACTGACAAAGTAGGGTTACGGTTAGGGCTTCTTTGTTCATACTTTTGTCGAAGCCTACATAGTGATCCGGCTCGTTTTGTCTGGCCACTGTCGACCGAGTCGTTTCAGTAATGTGTGCATCAAATATACCAGAGTGTGCTGAGAACTGAAGCTGGGGCTCGCCGCTCAGATGGCCATCATCTGTTAGTCGTGACGCCGGGCATTACGTCAGAGATCACGTGACCGTCGACGTGATGACGTAATAAATCAGACGGCGTGGCGCGCGCCGGCTGTGCGGTTTTTAACCGGAAGTCTACGGACGGACGGTTCGTCGCGCATGCGTCGTCCTACAGTACGGGCGCGACAATGCGACATTTGCAAACACAATGAGCGCTGATGACTGTCATTTGCATTATTGCCGCGCGCCGCCAACACATTTTCCTTTTCGTTTTTTTTTCCGTCACCGTTTCCGAAGACTCCACGGATCGTTCGACGACAATCGCGAAGGCAGCGTGCGAAAATTGTACCTGCGCCACAGTGATCATTCGCATTCAGAATACGTGCATTACACCGATGAAATTCTTTTACCAAATACTGCAGACAGTGGCGTATTTATTTAGAATTTGGCAAGGGGGCATGGCAAGCGCGCATAGCGCGAGCCTATAGGCCTAACCTATATAGCCTATGACTACGGCTTACTGATGGACTAAAATATAACACGGCAATCATTCTGTGAACAGTGGCTGCAGTTTTATGCAATTCGTAAAGTTCTAATTAACAATGGATTTTAGGCAGTGAAAGGTGCCATGTTTAGATGCAGATAACGCCATTGACGATGTACAGTATAAACACTTTTGACCATGTAACGAATGATATTCAAGCAATTTACACTGATCGCATATCAGCCAAGTCTTTTAAAAATATCAAAGTATCAATATTAAAGATATCGCTGGCGCTTATTTGGCTGTTAGACTGTCCTCGCATGTAGGATAAAACAGAAACGAAATATTTTTTAAAAATTTTTGTTTCAAAAGTCAGCACACATGAAACAAAATTCTTAGCCGGAAAAACGCAGTACGTCATTCTGGTCTTTGATAGGCTGCTACAATAGACTGCGTGTAGATCTTTTATATATATTATTTACATATTTATTGGCAAAAATAATAAATATTATGTTAATGAGCCTGGTGCAAATCCAAAAGAGTCGTTTCAGCGTTTTAGTTTCGTGTTCTTTCACATGCGCAGACCGCGGCTGCTTTAGCCTGCTCATTTCATTAAAATTGTGGTGTCATCGGTGAAAGAGTGTTGTACGGAATCACATAGCACGAACATTGCACGCACGGAATGGGGCTACAGGTACAGTAAAGGCCCTAGCAGTAGAAGTGCACCGGTAACGGTGCGTGTTGCTGAAGATATGGTTACTTGGCTGAGGAGCTGTGTGCTGCTGGCTCTCCGCAGAGCACGCAGTGAACTCGTTTGGATGATAGATAATTAGTCTGTACCTGCGACGTCGTCGTCAGCAGTCGCTCACTGGTAGCTTTGCATACACGTGCGTTGGCGCGGTTTGGCGCTCAACACAATCTCTACGTCACGTGCAGCAGCAGCAGCAGCAGCGACTGCACTGTTGTCGTCGTCTTCGGTCGTCAGTCGGCATGGGGCGAAGCTCCTACCACGAAGAGCGATCGTTTGGTATCTGACGTTGGTGTATGCAGTAACGAGGACAGTCATATACTAGGTCGGCTCAAAGGGTGAACTGGAAACGTATGAGTTATTTGCTTTAAATGCTTTATAAGAACCATTCGACTTCCTGTGACACTATTCTGTCACGTTCGTCATACCGCAAGATCAGTTTTTATCATAAGTTTACGATCCACTCGATTTAGCGCATATCAAGTGTTGCTAAACTAACTAAGTTTAGTTTCTGTTTTGGCCATTATTATGGCGAATAAATATTTTCATGGGCTAACCGGATACGAGCGGACGGACAGCAATCGATGACATTATCAGCTAGTAGGCTTATTTCCATTTCCACGGTGCACGATTATAATTATTCATCTGTGCATACCATCTAGTGCATTTACTGCCGAGCTCTGACAATCATAAATTTTTACGACCAGTCGAAGTGTCGAACTACGAATTTTATGTTGTTGCTTAACAATTATTATGTGCGGGTATAATATCTGTCAGCACAGCGCTCTTTGTAGCACACCGTACGCATATTTACGATATTCAACCGGCTCGATAGATGCTGTAGAATTAACGCCAAGGAATAAACGGCCAAGGAAAAAAGAGATAATAATGCGACTCAGGCGTCATGTTTTCACTAAATCAATATCACAACAAATTTCTCGATTTTGTAGCCAAATTACAAAAAATGAACCAAAGTCGAGAAAAAAATTCAGGCTCAGTGCCACACACTTTCCACGGGAGCTGCTCGCCAGCTGTGCTGTAGACGACAAAATGTCGTACTTAACCCTGACCGATGCGCATTTTGATTGCACCTAAGTATGGGAACAGCAGTGTAACCCGTTGGGTTATTGCAAGTTAGTGCACCGGATTGTCCACCAGAACATAAAAATGTGGCCCCAAAATATTTGTCCAGAACCGACTTAACGCATTAACAAAACCCATGGACGAACATCACCTGTATAACTGGCTAAAGCTTGTTTTTTTCTTCTAACCACACCATATCGTCACGTATTGCAGACAAACAAGAAATACCGCAGCGTCTCAGCATGATCAATATTGCGAAGGCAACAGTGGTGGTACAAGGCAGCAACATGGGCGGTGGTCGGAGATAGAAATAGATCCAATTCTAGTGTTTTTTGTTACATGAGCCGGGGTTTCATGTGATGCCGCAGTCTGTATGAAATTATTAATCCTTCAGCGGGAACATGGATGCTCACAGCTAGCACGGCACTATTACAGAGCAATGTGATGATTAGCCAATAGCCATCGATGCTGGAATGATGCACTTCCTGCAGTCATAACTTTTTTTCTTTGTCACAGGTAGCATTCCATGCTAATCGACGCTTAGTGTTTTAGCTTTGCATAATCTCAAATAGGCAATTATTTGTTGGAGAATTATTGCCACAACATTGTCTTGCGCTGTCATAAAATAAAACTTAGTTTTTTACGGGCGGGAATAGGACTGACTGACAACAATATTCAGTTCATGTTTCTAAAACTTTTTATAAACTTAGTCTGTAATTATACAGTGCAAGTAAATGTTTTCTGAATAATCTGTAGTCGAAAGGTAAACTGTTACTTCAGACGTCTCAGATGAATTAATTAAACTCGCTTTGGCTGAATCGTTCTTGGGGTGCATCGAAACGCAGTAATTTTGTTGATTTGCACAAGCTTGAACTTTGAAGTTAATTTTTTGCCAGAAAAATGATAATAGTAAGAATAATAATTATGATGATATATTTGACATTTCACAGTTCAGAATGACTGTCAAACGGATAAATTAAAAACAAGTCGGGTGAACTCGGAGCCAGTGTAGTAATTCGTAGGCTACGCCGTCTCAGTGGCCAGTATTTACTGCGCGTTAGTTACAGTCGTCTGCGCATCAGCGCACCTGTCAATAACGATGCGTCACGTGCGCATGTTCTGACGTCACAGTGACGTCATACGTCAACAGTAACAGCAGCAGCCGGCGCTTGGACGGGACACTCTGGTGGCTGGGATAGTGAGTTGAAAGAGGCACTTGGGTAGATGGTAGTAGGATCTTTGTCAAAACCGCGCGATAAACTAACAAAAAATGTGCTGCCGTCCGCCTAGTGACGTGCAACCCTAACCTTAACACTAAACCTGACTTTTGATGACATTGACGAATTCTTCACGGCCAATTTTAATTTTCTACTCAGTTTTTCTTTTTAAATTAGAACTTCGTACGGGACAAACAAACAGACATTCAAAACCCATGATGCGACATATTAGGACGACCGCATAACAAATCGCAGAAAAACTTTTTTGCCGTATCGTTAAACTCACTGTTCAGAAATCGCAGAACAACGCCGGATCGTCTCGTTTCCAGCGGTCAGTAGAGCTTAGCTCTAGACATGTGACGGACGATTTGTGACGTCCGACTCGTTTTTCCATCTTTGGTGTGAAATTCGTTTTCTCCGTGTCTGCCGTTGAATTTGGTGAGACGATGAAGCCGTGCAACTGTAGTCCAGCTGCTGAACAGTCGCGCCTGTCCATTTCGGTGTCCGTGACTACGTCTCTGCATATCTTGCACTTTTTTCCGGGATAGCCTTACCATTTGTTTTGCGTGGCGTGGCTGCGTGGGTAACCCCGAATAGTTTTCAGGCTGAATGACAGTCGTATGCGTATGATAAATTTTCCATCAACTACCGCACATATCATGTTTCTCGATATATTAAATTTTTAATGCTTGCTGTAGATGAAATCACTTTTAGAGTCAGTTGAGATACAGCTTATTTGTTATCTTTTTGCCGCCAATGAGTTTTTCGTAGTGCATTGTGACTCTGTGTGCGTAGCTTTGTATTCAACACCAGAATAAATTTTTGGAGCTATCACAATTTTGTTGTCAAAAACTAAGAAAATGAAAAGTTTTGGAGATGCCATGTAAAAAAGTAAACTTCGACGATTTTTTCAAACGTTTCGACCTAGATTGTATTTACAGACCTTGTACAGAATGGCCCAATAAAAACTAGGCTTAAGTATGTACAGTGTATGTGTATGTCATGACTGTCTCAGATGTCAACCCATTTTAAAAAAATTGTTTCGCTGATATACTTTAAAGGAAACTTGCAATTAAACGATCATTAAAATTCCACCACATCTAATTTTTAGTCACTCTCTGCTTTATAACTTTCAGCACGACGTATATTTCACAGCTGACTATACCGGTATGTTTTACGACGCATAACAGAATGCTATTGTGTGTGATATAATAACGATTTTCTTACAATAATTAATTATAAAAATATAAAAACGTAGCAAACGTAAACCAAGCTGAAATGTTCTCACTTTGTCAGTAACACAATTGCGTCAAAATTTACGTAAACTATAATTCTCCTTAGTGATTCTGGCAAAGACGTAACGAAATCACAGGCTCGCAGACGAGACCAGCATTTCGATAATTTCTGTTACAAAATTACTCACGTTCGGCAGTCGTTTTGTAACACGAATTCAATGTAGCAGCTCACGTCACTCTGCCTGTCAAGCAGTGATCGTATTTAGCTAATATTTACTGCGACTAGAATAAGATTATCGGCCCGCCATCTGGCATCGGAGTCCGGATATTCATTTAAGGCTAAGATTAGTTGTAAGCTTACCGTCCCGATCGGATGTAGAAATAAACCGTGCACCACGTAGAGATAACAAGGAAGCTTTTCCATCCATCAGCTGAGTAACATTAATTATTACGCAATTAATTAAAGTGCAAGTGTAAACTAATTCAGCCGGATCGCGGAAGCCGGCACAAATGTTAAGTAAGTAAGTAAGAAGAAGAAATTTATTTGAGTTAAACAAAAATACAACTACAATTGATAACATAATGCAACAGTTAATTACTGAGCCAGGTTGCCAGAAAACCATACTGGTCAACGATGCTGGCCAATTTCTGTTTTAATTCTCTAAACTAAACCTACTGGACATAAAAAACTACTAAACTACTAAATGCATTTTATCAAACCCATCACGCGAACACAAACATAAACTACACAATCCAACTCAAAATACCCAAATATAAAAACAAACACACAAACAGAATGCTAACCTAAAATCAAATAAAAAAACATAAAAACAAAATTGATATTACTAAACAAGAGACATTTTTCGCTGTGACTTTATATAAATCAAATAAAATAATAAAATGAAAGAAGTGATAAGTAGGCAACAAAATTAGTGTTTATTATTAAGTAAGTAGTTTTTCAAAATTATTTTATTGTATCTCCCGGATTCATCGAGTTTAAACTTAATTTTTTTTCAGGTAAATCATTATAATATTCAGCTGCTCTATATTTTGAACTACGTTTCCCATAATCAGTATTTGTTCTATACAGATGGATACTGTCCTTAAGTCTGGTATTGTATTTGTAAATATCATCGTTTTGATTTAAGTAATATTTAAACAAGACTGGCAACTTGTGTGGATAATGCAATATTTTATGGGCAAACAATATCAAATTTTCCTGATGTAGTAATGGTACTGGCAATGCAGAATAATTTTTATATAATTCTGTTAAATGTGTTTTTCTAGGTTTATTTTGAATAATTCTCAGAAGTTTATTATCAAAATAGACTTGTTTAAGTACTTGAATGGGTAGCATATTTCTTAATTTGTAAAATATACTACAATACTTTATAAGTTTTTATACACATGGTTTATATG
>Ga0209367_1009154_pt1 | contig 13480 bp, 10 predicted proteins | sample WorMetLIZISLAND2_FD_187412 | JGI IMG/M metagenome (GOLD analysis project Ga0209367, IMG submission 187412) | Marine gutless worms symbiont microbial communities from Max Planck institute for Marine Microbiology, Germany - Olavius geniculatus... ... | reverse complement strand
CCATTAAAATTTGGTGACGATCGGTTCAGGGCTTTTTGGTTGGCTGAGGGTCAAAGTTTGCACTTTCCCATATACTTTGAAGGTCGTCCTTACAACACTCACACTACCGTGTGAGTGTGATAACACAAAACCGAATTCATTTCACGTGTATATGTTCGTTCCGTTTATTTTCCGTAGTAATTGCGAGTTTTGCGAGTTTTTTGTCCGCGCTCGCCTAGTGTCAGCAGGGACAGCACTTCCTTTTCTTCTTCTTCTTCCGCTTCTTTCTGCATCGGCTCGGCTGTCGCCTCAGCACGCAGACCATTATTGGCTGGCGCCAACAGCTCGAGTCGCTCGGCTGCATATGGCAGGTGGCGATACGCTGTAGGTCATCTTCGTCCGAGAAGTCGTCGTCGTGCTGATGAGAATTACGACCACGTCGACTCCGGGATCTAGCAGCGCGCTCCATGCCTCGCAGTGCAAGCTGGCGTCTCGCTCTCGACTCAGTCCGCTCCACGTGCTTCGACGATCCGCAGTCTGACCCCCCAGTTCACTTTCGCGGCCTGCGCACACGCAAACAGACGAGCAATAATTTCACCCTACGCATGCAAACACGCCGCATTTTCCTTCGTCTTATTTTGTTTCGTTTCAGTTCTGTTCAGTTCTATCGCTTTGTACCTTTCTTAGAAGTTAAAGGTTGTGTTATGATAACTCACCGCAAAACTACTAAGCGCCACCTGCCTTGGCCCATGTATGTGGAATCTGCAAGTGCATTTTTGGTGTGAATAATAATGACGATGATGAAATAAGATGAATGAATTCATTAAACTATCGCAAGTCAGTCTGCATGCGTGTAGGTCCTCGTCATTTGGTAGGCCCGCATTGTGCCAACATGCAATCAATTAATGGTTGCGTGTTACATACACTGGGTCGATGAAATTACGCTATTTAGGCATATACACAGTAAGTAGTAGTAAATTCAATTAATGTAATTTACTAATTTTGCTTACTCTAAAAAAGCATTCTACCGGTCGTTCAATGCTATATTTGAACGTATAAGTCGCTTATCAAGTGAAGAAGTTGTACTTCACTTAACTAAGGTGAAATGTTTGCTTGTTCTGTTATACAGCATAGAAGTGTGTCCGGTAAATTTATCTGATATGCGTTCGCTAGAGTTAGGCGCATTCTGATAAAATTGTTTCATACGTATGATTGTGCTATAATTGACAGCTGTATGTCGCTGTTTGGTCTCCGTAAGTGAAGGTCATCGTGTGCATAGATTTTTGTTTAAATTTAACATGCTGGACAATATATTATGTAAGGTGTGCCAGCTATAATGTAATGTTTATTAGGCCTATTTTGTTAACCTATTTGAGACTGTGGTAACTCTATGTGTACGTGTCATGCGTATGCATTAGTGCTTGTTTGTTTTTTGTTTGTGATGCTATCGAATTTTTTTCGACGAATAAAGTTGATTATAAAACATATTTATTCCGCGTTGCAGCCAAAAGTTGGATTGCCATGATGCAGATAAAACATGTAAAAGTAAGAAAACATGTCTAAGTAAAATTAACCAAACAAGGCGGTAGAAAGACTTCGTGTATCGAAGTGTTCTCAATGTTTTGGGAGCGGTCCAGGCCCTGGTCAGAAATATGAAATGAGACTGAGTGTATAGGAAAACAAAACGTATGACTCAGTTACATCAAATGTAAGTTAGTGAAATAAAGTTTACCTCTCGTCCGGTCGCTTTCTCTTTACAGCCGATGACACGCCAGGCGAGAGCTTTTTTGTTGTTGCCTTGAACTAGCTTCGCTTATATACACGTCCCCACACTCTTATGACGTCACACGTTGTCATGGATACCATGGATACAGCTGCTGAAAAAACTCGCTCACCGCGTTTAGTTATAGACGGTATTATGGGCCTGCGTGCGTGTCCGTTTGAGTCATTCAAGGTCATTGCTTTCGATGCCAATCGAAACCGCAATCGAAAGCGCATGTTCGACTTTTTATTAGTGATTAATAGTAACCTTAATGGCAATATCTCGCACCGTTTTTGAGATGCAAACAGACAGACGGCCGGACAGAATTGCGACGGCATATACGCGCTATAGCAATGTATGCTGTCGCTCGTAAAAATTGGACGCCTAACGGCGATTTTCGCACATGCACAGCCTCGCCCCCTTCCAACCGATTAAAACCAAATTTTGCATGTGCGTCAAGTCGTCGACGTGATCAATGATGTCATTTTTTTTTAAAAATAGGCAAAGTAATTTCAGTTAGGCCTACCCACTACCATCTATCCTATCCAACCCAAACATCACTTTTACAGGTGAAAGCAGCTACTGCTTAGCGCGTCTTAGCCATCGCAATTCTGTCTGTCCGTCCATCTGTCTATGCGTCTGTCCGTCACACGGGTGGATCGGTCAAAAACAGTGCAAGCTAAGATCACTAAAGGTTTGCCGTCGGCTGCCTGAAAGACTTCACACTGTGTCCCAAAAAACTTCACAATTTGTTATTTCTATATCTTCATGAAATAATTATCGATTTTTAAATCGATTTTCAAAATTTTTTCACTGGCACATTCTATGGACAATATTCGACGCTTCCAGTTGCTATGACCAGGCCCGTCGGGAGGGTGGGGTAGAGGGTTAGCTACCTCGGGCCCCGCTGTCGGCCAGAAATTAATAAAGTATGCAAGAATGTACCATTTTGATAAAAAATTCAAAAATTTTCTCCCCAGAGGGGCCCCGTAAAAATGTTCGGGGGCCCAACAAGAATGTTTCCCCGGGCCCCACTGTGGCTCTCGACGGGCCTGGCTATAACAGACGTCAAAGCTCACGACTCAAAGACATGACAGTATAAATAATGACCCATTTATTTCAAAGTCTCCTTCAATGTAATAAATAATTACAATAAACGACGAATGCACGGAAAAAAAACATAAATAGCTGTCGATCAGAATAATATCTAATAATTCCGTTTAACTGAACTCACTCAACACATTCCGTATAATGTAACAAAAGCCAGCAAGAATTCTGCCAATATTCTGTGAACCACAGGATAAACCAAAAATATGCCGCAACAATTCTTCATTATTTTCGCAACTTTTGAGGCCAACTTTTCACAGGAGTAATTCCAACAAAGTATATTACAAAGTATATTACACATATTATGTAGTTTTTGATGAAAACTAAACCAGGAAATTTTGCTAATGGCATTTACAACTTGCCCTGGCAGTTTATAAGTAAACTTCGTAACGTTAACAGCAAAATGTCAAAACGAAAGGCTCGAAAAAGGCCAGCAGTATAAAACAATATATACTGCTTAACTGTCTACTGCTTCAAATCTTTTAAAAATAAAAACACCAGCAGTACTATCAAAATCTATAAATTCAAGACTCGCCAAAACATCTTACGCAAAATGAATTGAGTATTATTGTGCTGGCAGCATTGCTGCAAAAGAAAACTTTGGCCCCAAAATTCCTTGCATAGCAAGGACAAAACGTCCTGTGATCAACCAGTTTCTAGGACAGCACGTAAACGATGAGCGTGGTTATACAACGTGGTTGCAGACGACTCATGACGCATGGAATGTCCACAAGTAATAAATAAGTCACGCCGCTGTGAGATGCATCGATGCAAACATAGTACGGAGATCAATAGTAACTATATCAAACTAGCAACAACTCAAACAGACAGACACACTGAGAACACATAAGCACAACAAGCACAGCAGATTATTGTATAAATAAGTAAAATAACTGAACAATTACTAAAACATCGGCGACAGTGGTATAGTGGTATTTCTGTTTGGGGGCATTGGCTCCCCTGCACTTAATGAGGGCCCCCTTTAATCCATATAGAGGATCTCGAGGATTGGTGTAAGCTCCACCTGCAAGTTCCAAAATGAAGCCCAGACCGCAAACATATTTTAGAGCATCTTATGTATCACGGAAACCGAATCTGGCAACATTAAATCTTGTATCATTTTTCTTACATTTTTTGATGTCCAAAGTGATTGGAAATTTCCCTCCCCAAAATAGTTGGGGAAATGGCGTTTCCCCTTGACTACACCACTGCTGCACGACGACAAAGCAGACTGGTCCACTGGGCAATATTAATAGGCACTAATGCCCGGTCAAATTGCCCACTGGGCAATATTAGCAAGCACTGCACACAGAATAGATGAGATGTTGTATAAATAATAATTGGCATCATCAAGTGGAAGACGCATGTATGCGACAATGTGCTCTCTATGGTCTCAAAAATACTTCTCTATGCTAGGATAAAGACGGCACAGCAGTCAAAACATGCTCAACTGTAATCATAGGTGTCAATCCATCTCTGCCCACACATAGAAGAGAAGAATGTGCAGTGGTAAAATCTCCCCCCCCTATTCTTTCTTTTCCCCTTAGAAGCAGGCCCCCTGACATAAAGCTAGGGGTCTCAAGAAATGCTGCAAACCCAGGCAAAGTCAAATTTGGTGCATTTAGCCTTATAATATGACATCTGTTTAGGCTTATTGTTATGTGTCCCTGTGGTCTTAGAACTTAATGCCACACTAATCATCATCATCATCACCATCAACAATCTCAATGGTTTTCCGGAGAACCAACTTACCGAAATGTTGCAGAGACGAAATATCTCTGTAAATTACCACATCCTATAACTCCTCAAATACTGGAGACAGGGACATTTGTGATATAGTGTCCCCCCAGTCCAAACATTGGGCAGACATGCCCCCCCATCCCACATCGATCAACACCCATGTTTTTAACTGCACGGCACAATGCAATAGACAGCATCATGGCTGTAGCCTTCACTTGAACTAATTGCAATTACAATGACCTCAATATCTACCGAGCTATTAATAACCACCAATCATCTATCAGTCATAAAATACAATTAAGTCAGTTGACAAGTCACTAGACGTAGCATAGCTTATACACAAAATAGACACCATCCACACTATCCCGAGTACCTCTCAAACAGCGACATCGTGGTTCAAAAAAGCAGTTGCGGCAGGGGGAGCAGCAGCACATATCTGGCAGAGGAGATTACAGATGCTTAGAATTTCAATTTTACCCCTAAGTTCCCCCAAAATGGGGTTTTCTGACTTCAGACTTTGCATTTCCGGACAAAAATTTTTTTTCAGACAAGAATAAGATTTTCCGCATATTTTCCGACAGCCCAAAATTTAGGGTGACCCCCTTGCCACGAAGCCACTGTTTTTAGCTATTAATTACCATCAAAATGCAGCTGCTGACAGAAAGAGTATATCAAGGCAAACCGGTCTACAAAAATACAACTAGTAGAACACTTTAAATACACAGCATTGTTCCACAGTAAACCAAACCATTGGTATATATCAGCATATCCTTTATCAGCATCAGACACAAATTGCAGTGGGGCAATTCGCGGAAATACTCAGAGGAAATCATTGGTACTCATGAACTTCACTATTAGCTATTCCACAGTGGCATAACTGTAACTGACAGGACTGTGAAAATATCAAGTACAGATGCTAGAGATATCAATATTCAATATGCACTCACATTCTATGGTACCAATACAAGCAGGAATGGGTCCAAGGCCAGCATTTTCAAGGCAAAGGCCAGGCAAGTGGACTACGAGGGCCTATAAGGCCAAGGCCGCAAGTTTTTTGTTCCTCCAGCTGGCGTCAAGTTCGGTCAAGGACAGTACTCATGGACCACGTACAAGATGTAATGAAATAACACTGCGTGCAAAAAAATGTAGCATGTACAAAGACACAGATTGAAATCAACACAAAAAAAACAACCAAGATCTACGGAGACAACACTCACAACACACAGACACATATATACACACATGAATTAAATTAGAAAAATACCACAGCCCGCTGACGACATCTTATGAGGCCATCCGTTCACCCAGAGACTTGTGCAACACTGAGCCCAACATTATAAACTCAAAACTCATGTAGCAGTTGGTCATAGTTGGCATACTAGTTACTCCTGACCTAGGAAACGTTCACGCCAACTGAGGCCATTCAGTGTTTTTTCTTGTCGAGCTACGTTATGTAATATAAATGAATAGACAAAAACCGTAACGCGGCCCATTAAAATAGGTGTCAAATAACACACAGTTAGACCTGCAAAAAACTGTCCTACAAACCGAGGACAGACAGACAGACAGACGAGATCAAAACACGTAAGCTCAACTGTCTATGAAAAATAGTGCAACATTTCTTCCAATCAATCAATCTACACAAATATAAGCCGCTTATGTGACATCGTCTATGCGGATAATTAAATACAGAGAGAGAGAAATGAGAAATTGTTATTAATATAGACAGTGGTCAAATTAGGACTGAAGGCGTGTGGGAACTTAACTTCCCTTACCCTTTATTCCCTTCCCCTCCATTTTCTACCTCCCCTTTTTCATTCTCCTCCCCACCCCTTTCTTAGCCGTTTCTCCTTTCTTTTCCTTCCCTTCCCTCGCTTTAAAAGCAGGCCCTTAATTCCCCCTTAATCCTGATAAGAAGTCTAGGGAAACGAGGTAAGCTCCCACTGCTGTGTCTGGGGCACAGACCCAGCAGAAGTCAAATTTGGTACATTTTAGCCTTAAAATCGGACATCTGATGACATCAGTTTCAAATCCAACTGAAAATAGGAAGTGGGGAATGCTGCAAACCCCATTTTCCCTTCAGCTTGACCAATGAATATCGAAACAATAAAATTCCACTGTCAAGACCTATCACTAAACTGAAATATCAGACATCTCTTGAATTTTTACAATACAACAGACAGGCTACAAACACGAATATTCAAAATCAACACATACTGAAGACCACAGGGAAATGAATATTTAACATTACAAGTTGTTCAATATTCAATACCACATACGAACTACCGACATGAATATGTATCCAGCATAAATATATTCATTCAGCATAAATACTTGCATGACTAATTAATATCTAGACGATCGTTCGTGAATGTAAGAACGCAGCACGTCGTTAGCATAGAAAAATAGATGTCATCACATTGTTTGTCCACATGTGTATTATCTCTATGCATAAAATACCAGGTTGAAAAACCCAGGTTTTTACCTGCTAAAATAAAACCTAAGCAAACTAAATGAAATTTCAGCTTTTTGTTCGATTAATAATGAAATATTTACTTTATTACGGTTACATTTTTGAAGTATCTGAACGCATGAATTTGTAAATGTTTGTATATTTGAACAAAAATCTAGCCAGCAAGTAAAAGCTCAGATGAACCAATGAAAAGACTCTTCAGCTAAGGTTTAAACTGCACTTTTTTGAAAAAGTCAAATAAACCCCAAACTATGGGTGGGTTTTAGCCAGTTTTTTAAGCTAGGTTTACCCCATAAAATACACAGTTTTGGGGGTATCTACAATGATGTCCCAATCATGGTAGACACTACACAGCTAGCTAGCACTCTCAAAATGTTGCACTCGTTAACTTAAGTCTTACGCTCAACGAGCACAGAAATAAGAGCCAGCAACTCTACTTAGTGCTAGATCTGAAACAAAAAACGTGCAGCAAATGTACAAAAAATCCACGCATATAATATCATATACGAACCATGTATATAAGGTGTGCATAAAAATAAATATAGATCTGGATGTTGGCAGTCTCAATACTAGACAACTCGAGCAATAATGAACAAAGCTAAGAGTTGAGTTGATAACACGGCGTACGAAATACTGCAGCTGTGAATGGCTTTGATATGCAGAGAGCCCAGGGTCTTAAGGCTAATTTACAAAATTTCCTGCATCATTGCTAGAAAAGCCTAAAAAATCTGAGGGGGTAAACATCAGAATAACTTGGGCGAAAAAACCACGGCAGCTCCCAAAATGACTTAGGAAAATGTTTGGAAATCAATCTCAAGGAAATATCTAAGAGATTGTAAATTGCTGAGCCCAGGAAGATGTTTTAATCCTAGAAGTTTTGTAAATTTAGTCCCAGATTCAAATGCACTACATGACCCACACAGCTAATACAATTTTGCACAGGATCGCCCTCTCACACCACAAAATAATGCCAATTATGGAGCTCAGTAATCTGTATAACATTCGTTTAATGAAACTCCACAAACTAACAAAAAGTCCGTCACTTTTGAAAACGTCACTTCAACAAATTAATCAAAATGCGATCAGTCAAAATCTACAATTTAAAGACAATTTGTTGACATAGTTTAGTGGACAAAATATTGGAGAAGAGTTATGCTCCAAAATGGACCAAAAATTGTTGGGGATCATGCCCGAAAATGTTCGGCAGTTATTGGGGTTGTAGTTAATGCAGATAGCACATACTACTGCAAGCATATGTAAGCACTAGAAAAAGATGGAAGTTACGATGCGAGCAAGTCATGCCACCCTGACGCATATTACTGAGTGCTGTGTCAACACAACTCCATTTTGATATTCTTTGGCTCTCTATCGTATAGCTGTTCTATGACGGACAGCGGTACAGCAGTGGCAAAGTTCAGTCGGCCGCTGTAGCCATTATCAGTGATCCCATCAGACCCTATGTTGATTCTTTCAGTCGTCTCTATGGTGCCATTGACGTTGCTGGCTCGCTCCATCTCTACGGTAGTTCCATCAGACTCTATGGTGCCGTTGTCGTCACTGGCGACGACCTTGCGAGGTTTTGATGACTTGCGACGAGAAGACTCCATGTTGTTGTGGACCAGGTTAGTGCTACTAGTCACATCCAGGGCCTCCACACCTCCTATAGAATTCTCCAGGCATCTACTTGGGCTATGTGCAGCAGCATGGGCGTGGCCACTGGTGATGTGGGCGTGGCCTGTATGGGCATGGCTACTCAGTGCCCGGTAGATGCTAGAACCCAATGATATGACAGCCGGGCTACTCATCGTCCCACCGGTAAACAATAGCTTTGACGACGGCACGGAAGGATGGCCAGGTTGAGTTGACCTGGGTGGCACGTCCTCCTGACTTTGTCTACTCGAATGGCACGTTGTTGTTAGCTCAAGCGGGGCATCCGTCTGCCCCCCCATGGAACTCCCAAACCGGTCCCTGCCCAGACTCAATGCCTTTACCGCGTGACGTGCAGCTGCCCTCTGACTGGCCGACATGCGTCGATACGCCTCGTTGGTCACGTTGTACGGCTTGTTGGGCCGTCGATCGCATTTGTGTCGGACGAAGTGTTCTTTGCGCGTGAACTTGCGCATGCACACGGTGCACTCATGAGAGAAGATGCCTTCGTGTATCTTGACGTGTCGACGGTAGCTGGACCTGCAGCAACAACTACAGCTACAAGAATACTACAACAACTGCAAACATACTACAACTACAACAGGCCACAACTACTAGAACAACTAGCAGTGATGAGTAGTACTCTGCTAATTATTATGATCCACAAAATAACAGATAAAGATAACAATTAACGGTGGTTGTCACAGATAGCATTCGACGGCATTAAATCTGGCAATGGCTGCATGCAGTCCAGACAACACTGAGTGCTTACATACACATACAAGAAATTTGAGCTAATGCTCTCGAGACGCGCGAAAGCCTATAGCAGTTTCTGTTCGCAAACTGTCAGTTTATCTCCAGCCATTTTGTCGCAGTTCATTCTTGAAGTGTGTGCTGCAGCCAAAGATTGCAAAAATCAACGAAACCCCTTATTTTGGAAGTTCAGGGTCTTTCATAGTCATCGATGCTGATACGACTAAAAAGCTCGTCACTAGTGCTTGTTGTGATAGGCAGCTTGCCCATGCCTATCTGCAACCGTTTTCATGAAAGACTGGCCAACAACGGTAGAATAACGACTTTTACAGGGGGGGGGGTCGAGGGGGTAACCGCTCTTTGATGCTCTCATCCACAGGTTTCCGTGAACCTAGAAAATCGAGACTACGAACGTCGAAACATAGGTTCAATGCTGAAAAATTCATATACAGCTTGTCCATGTCTATCTCAATAGATTTTGGCGCAATTCGCTCTTGAAATGTGTCTTGCAGCCCGAAATCACCAATAAATCCATAAAACCCTTATTTTGGCATTCAAGGTCATCCAAGGTCATTGAATTCGGTGACAATCAAGAGCCAGTGTATGACTTCCTATTAGTGATTAATATTATCCTAGGCCCTATCTCACACCTTTACTGAGATACAGCAACTTATTGGCCAAAAATTGCAAATTTTGCCCACCCCCTCTCATTTAGTGCCCTCATTCGGGATGACCCCTTCGAATTTATGGAAAAGCTTTAAGGTTCCTGAAACTAGAGTCTTCCAGGCAGCCGAAAGATGAAGATTTGTTGATCCAAGCTTGCACTGTTTTGACTGATCCACCTATGTGACAGACAGACAGACAGAATTGCGATAGCTAAGAAGCACTAAAGCAATAGCCACTTTTGCGCGCAATATACCGACCCCAAACCCCATATCTGACCCTAACCCTAATCGTAACTCTAATTCTAAACAATACTCTAAGCCAAAAGCTGACTGCTATCCAAAAATACAAAACAAAAGATGCAAAATGGTAGCCATAATCCACACCAGAGCCAATCAGATCACACCTTTACATTTGCCCGTATGGTTAGTATGCAGGCAAAGACGTAAAATTTTTTGAAAAGCTGATTTTTCAGACTTTTGTGAAGCAAAATCTTAGCTGCTATCAGCCTCGACCTGTAGCGGAACACTTTGAGACAGTAGGGACACAAAGAAGCTTTCTCCGGACTCGCGTTGGCAGGTGATGCCGTCCAACTGCTGGCTGACGGTGACTCGGTCTTCGCAGAATCCATCATACCGTCGTCCCTAGCAACCACGTCGGCAGTCAATTGGCTGTCGTCATCCTTCCCATCAGCCCCCAGCTGCTCCGCGGTGTCGGGGTCACTTCCTGATGAGTCAATTTCAGACTTGAATTCCATTATGGTGTGAGGTTTCACGAGCATTGCCCGTAGCAGCGACTTGACAACCTACGCGCATGCGTAATACATACAGCAACTGCATTCACGAGATCCCAAATTCCAGCCCTTTTAAATTATCCTGAATCGTGTGTCCACACTTAGCCCAAAATTCAGATAACCTGGTGCTACAGTTCCATCAATTATGACCACACTTCTAGAGTTAGCCTCTCTCTGAGCCTTTTCACTGTGCATAAACTTCGATCTAAGCCCAAAGTTTCCACTCGGAAAAAGACTCGGTGAAATCACATCACCTTTTGGCTAAAGTATGTATCTCAGACAACCAATCTGTAGTTAATCGAACGACTAAGTCAACAAGTGAATTCACTCAATATACATTACAAATACAGCAAATATAAAGCAGCAATGTTTAATATGAATGATATACTGACAACTTCATGATTTACGTAAGAAAATGTGTAAATAGACAGACAAACAGAACAATGCAATCTGACAATACCAAAAAAATAAAAATATAAAACATAATAAGCATACTAGATAGAAGTCTTAAAATACTCCTGTGAGTGTCTACAAACAAAATAAGCCGATTACACTCATAAGAACCAAACACAAACAGATCATAGAACACATTATAAACAGATATACAATGGATACTCTGTATCCATACTTTTTACAGGAAACATAATTAAAACCTGGCAAAAAATACCTGCTTAGCATTGGAGTCCGGGGCCTCATCGGAGTCTTGCATACTGCTGCTGCTGCACAATGTAACTGGAGATGAGGGCAAATTATGCCTCAGGCCTTCAAGCGTAGATGCCTGATGACTGCTATTACACAGCGGTGCAGCCAGTGGGGATGAAGGCAACTGGTCAGCATGGTGGTTAGATGCTTGTCTGTCCTCACTGGCGATGGTGTGGTGGCGATGAAACTGATGTAATCCATTCCGCTGATCGCTGTTAACACACATTATCATCAGTGGATATCGAGGGTTTGTAGCATACTCGAGGCACAAATTTCAATTGGACTTTTCATAGACTTTCAAGGAACTAAATTGGCAGTTTTCAAGCGATTAAAATTATCGATAGAAAGCTGTGTCTTAAATACGGTGCTTGAAAATATTTGACTGCAAATAGTGTTAGTTTAGCAGTCTGCACTCCGTAAGCTTCGACTACACAGTTTGTGTAAGCTATCGGTTTTTGATTCTGCCTTACTTTGCAAAAATATATGAACAAACAGTAGTTGAATTCTGCAGTTTTCATGGTTCTTCTTGACTACAATAACTAATAAAAAAGTAATTGATTAATTGACGAAAATAATTAAGTTCAAAAATTTCAACTGGTAGCGGCTCTAAAAAAGTTTGTGCCGCTGAGTGAAGAGATTCCCCCCTCCCTCGAATAAGGATGTCAGAGGGGTGAATTATTCTACAACATACCTGCTAGTGTCCTGAGAATTCTCAGTGCTGACAGCGGTATAAAGACCACTCGTTACACCATTCATCGCAGCTGCTGCTGTTGCATATTCATTGACCACAGCCGCGGCTGCTACTGTGTGCTCACTGGCTGCAGCTGCCAAGTGGTCACTGCCAGCTATCAGGCTTTCGTGGTGCTGCTTTGCGATTGAACTCAAGCTGTTCACTGTAAAGCACAGACAAACAGAAAAACAACTGTGAGTTAAATCACTGACAGGCTTCACGCATTCATCAAACAAGAGGCTTGGTTGATAGTATAATGCTAGGGTGTCATGGGTTCAATTCCCAATGGGGTTGCTATCAAGTGGTTACCACAAGTTGGATGGCTGACTGTCTGTGGACAGCTAAACCACATCGATATATAACCAGCACCAAGGTCAACTCAACCTTCCATCCCATTGGGGTAAGTAAATCAAGTACCAGCCTGCCTGGCTGGGATTAAGGTGGGTCGTGCTTATCTGTGTCAGATGGCAGATTCTAACACGTTATATAACCTTTTTAGTCCGCCCGAAAACGACAGTTTTCGGAAGGACTTCTGTTTTGCTGTGGTTTTTTTCTTTTGTTTTCTCGCCGCGTAATCTTCGAGCTCCGTCGGCCAATCGGCGCGAAATTTTGCAAGATGCTTGGTGCTGCGTTCAGTTTTATAATCCCAGTCCAAAAAATTTTTAGGGGCCAAAAACATGCAAAATTTGGCCCAATTTCGATCAACTTCAAAGTTTGGCGGCGAATATCTCCGGAACGGATGAAGATATTCAAAATCGGTGAGTTACTCGTTCGACACCGATTCCTCCCATGTTAGGCGAAACAAGTCCGGTGAAGTCCAGTAACCTTGGAGATCTAGATGTGAGTCTGTACCCACCGAAAGCGCATTTTTTGGAAGACCATATTTCGACCCCTAGGGGGTGCTGCGCCCCCAAATTTTTACACGCGTTAGAGAATCACCAAGTCTTACTAGCGCACTCTCCACTAAGGACGGGGGCCCCCTTACAACTTTTTTCAAAGGGGAGTCAAAAATTGGCTTAAAATGCAATAAAGGAGCGCTTATAACTTCGAAGTTAGGGGGTGTAGCCCGACAAAACTTTGGCACGTGACGCGGCTCTAGGTTGGGGTGTTAAAGCAAGTACGCAATTTGGG
>Ga0209367_1009153_pt1 | contig 13480 bp, 6 predicted proteins | sample WorMetLIZISLAND2_FD_187412 | JGI IMG/M metagenome (GOLD analysis project Ga0209367, IMG submission 187412) | Marine gutless worms symbiont microbial communities from Max Planck institute for Marine Microbiology, Germany - Olavius geniculatus... ... | reverse complement strand
GAGCAAGCTCATGGTTGGGCAAGCGACCGGAGAGGAAGAGGGAGAGAGAGAGAGAAAGGGGAGGGGACAGCAGATGGTCACAGGGCACTAACGATAGTTCTGGCGTGGACGCACCACTGCAGACTGCACGGCAAGAGACAAACTTCAAACACACATGCAGACTGCAGAGTCATGCAGTCGATCTGTTCCCAAGCAGACATTGCATGACATCGACTGCTGAGTTATAAACGTGCAAACTAATCCCGTAAGTACCGGTAAGTAAGACGTGAATTTATATAGCGCATAATGTTAAAATTAACCACTAATGTGTACTTGCTTGCGTCATGACAACACGCACATGTGGTCCACAATGTCCGATTTTTGACGGCTGCAACTTGCCAAATGACGGCGACGGCAAGACTTGAAACTGCACGGATCAAGCAAGTCGTATCAGAAAGCTTTACCCCGTGTACGTTGTATTCTTGGTCCATCTTTTTTGGTCGTCGTGCACAATTTTATAATGTGCAAAATATCCAAGGGCCAAACATCATAGGAGCAAAACGTCCATAATTTGAGCACAACAAGCGGCCTGTGGTAGATGTTTATCGTGTTGGCCTACACAGGCCGGTAGACCAGGAGACAGAAACGGACGAAAAGATGGGGAGGGAGAGAGAGTGACACGTGCAGGAACAGAAACGTGCAGACGCGGTCGGTTGGTAAGCAAGGAGAGACACAAAACGATGACAATAGTGAAGACATTGTGGAGATTACTGCTGCTCTCATGCATGTTATAGATTATCTGGACACTGAGCACAGGAGGGAAGTTCATGGAACAGTGTGAATTAAATTGTAAGATAACTGCTGCACAAACCTATACAGCCATATAAAGGTAGACTAAATACAGTTTGACTGTATTTAGCGAACACCGCTTCTCTTGAGTGACATTGGCACTAATTAGTTAGTCGCCGACGGCCGTCTGTCTTCCCAGTATCCGCACTCCTCCATTCATTCAAGCATCGCCCTCCCCCCTTACACGCGAGGTACAGCACCGCTGGCGATCACAGCTGATAACACCTGAGACCAGCGGAGCGGGCAAGAAGAGTCACCGTGCCGTTGTGGCTTGGGTCGCTCCTCTCACTGCAGTGTACTATTAGGCCTAACGTTCACGGCACTAGACATTAGAGCTGCGCCGAAACCTGAAAACCGAAACCGTCAATAGAGAGCCTAAAAGCACGGTTTTGATAGGGTTCAGTATTGCTAAAAAACCGCGGATTCGGTGCCGATTTCGATAATCGTAACAACACTAGTTTGTTTAGCATTGTATTCTTTACCTTACCTTACCTCCGGGGTGGACAGGCTCTTACATCTGCCCAGCGCTGAGGCTGTATCAGCTCGGCCCAATGTGCGTCCCCCAATGTAACCACAAGGTTACAGGTAGTGGCTATAAAGCCATAGACGGCTGGCTGTGAAGCCGTAAATAGACGGCTGTAAAGCCGTAGTCGGCTGTGAAGCTGAAACCAGCACAGAAGCACTGGTAACATGTAGCAATCTGCTCTCACGGGTTTGGTCGGCTCTTAGTTAACTCCTCACCTCCAGATTTTAGAAATCTTTTGGGTCATCGGTGGAAAGCCCCACCACCACGGCAAGGTGGCTGACCACGGTGGGGAGCATTGTATTATTGATTGTTCATTTTTAGTGATTGCAATCCCAGGATTGAATTTTCAATCCAGGGATCCGGGATTGAGAAATTTGTAATCCCGGGATCCCATTTTGGGATTAGGCTCACAGATTGGTTGTCATTTTAATGTCCTTTATTGACTTATTTCATGCATATGATGTAGTATAGGCCCATACAGAAGGTGTATCCGGACTGCAGGAAGTGAAGTGACTGTCAGAATATGAATTACAGTGCAAAGCAAAGAGTAGAACTCTAGCGCACATAAATAATTTATTTACCAGACAGCTAAAATTCTTATTTCTATCATTTAACACGCGAAAAAAGTACGATTTTAACTAATTTTGTAATCCCGTAATCCCGGGATTGGGACGCCGCCAATCCTGGGATTTGGGATTGGCGAAAATGGCCGGGATTCGGGATCCCGGGTTTGCAATCGCTATTCATTTTGTTCTTGCAGTTTGACAAAATTTTATGGATATTTGGAATTTTTTCGATATTTTAGGTGAATGAGTAATGAGTATCTTGGCATTAAACTAGTACCCTGGTAGCTTGGTAGATTACTTCTAGTAATTATATTGTTATGATTTAGTTTTATAGTTTTATGTGTAGCTACTTATTTTTCAAGTTTTAATTAAGCGGTGGCCATTTGCACTTTTCTGTTGTTGTCTAATCAGAGTAATAGCATGTAGCATATAGTTATCATGAAATACTAAATTGCTACGTTGAAAGCTTGCACCATATTGTTCAAGTGAAATGGGTAATGCTTAAGTTTTTAGTCTTTTGATTATCACCCCCACCCGGTTTTATTTGGGAGAATGATTGATACAATGGCGCAAGGTACGAATTGAGAGGAATCAAAATGTACTTTGCTAAAACTATTATATACCTAGTAACCTCTAGTTAATGTGTGGTGTAAATCACAGGTTTTTTTATGTCTGAAAGCAGCTACTGCTTTAGCGCGTCTTAGCCATCGCAATTCTGTTCGTCACACGGGTAGATCAGTCAAAAACGGTGCAAGCTAAGATCAGTAAATCTTCACCGTTGGTGGCCTGGAAAACTCTAGTTTCAGCAACTGTAATGCTTTTTCATATATTCGGAGGGAGTCACTCCAAATGAGGGCGCTAAATGAGAGGGGGTAGGAAAAATTTGCGATTTTTAGTCAAGAAGTCACTGTATCTCAATAACAGTGCGAGATAGGAGTTACTGTTAATCACTAATAGGAAGTTGTACACTGGCTCTCAATTCCCACCGAAATCAATGACCTTGAATGCCAAAGTGGAGGTTTTAATGGATTTTTTGTTGATTTAGGGCTGCGAGAAACATTTCAAGAGCGAATTGCACCAAAATCGATTGAGCTAGGTATGGAGAAGAGCTGCGTATGAAAATTTTAGCATTGAACATAGATTTCAATGGTCCAAGTCTCGATTTTTTAGGTTCAAGGAAACCTGCGCACGAGGTACCCCTGTAAAAGTTGTTATTGCTATAGGCTTTCGCGCATCTCGTAAGCATCAGCTCATATTTCTTGTTTTGATTTCTCTATGCTACTGCATTATTGTTGGCTTTTTTGTTTTTATCTGCTTATTTTGAATTGTTTTTTTTTCAGTTTTAATAAGAACAATAACTTTTTATAGGCTAAGTCTTAGCATTAAATAGTGACTTATGTCTCTGACAACTAGCGGGTACTATAACTCTACTGAATGACTTTGAAGTCTGCATTATCGTAGTTGCTACTATTTTATGTTAGCAACTGTAAGTGTCATATATATATGGTGCTTTGTTTTTTTGTAGTCGATAGACTTCATTGAGATATGTTCTTTGACCGATGTTTGTAGATTCAAGGAGAATGTCAACTTTGTAATGGGGCTCAATGGCAGTGGTAAGAGTTCAATTTTGGCTGGTCTAATGGTCGCACTTGGCAGCAGGGCGGGAGTGACAAGTCGAGGTAATGCACTGAAGAGTCTGATCAAGAATGGAAAGCGTGTAGCGGAGGTTGCTGTGACACTGAGGAATTCTGGAACTGATGCTTATCATCATGAACTGTATGGTGACTCCATCATTGTTAAACGGAAGTTGACTCTGGAAGGCGCCAGCAGCTACAAAATTTGCTCAGCTGAGAACAAAGTGATATCGACAAAAAGAGAAGAACTGGACGTGATCTTAGACTACTTCAACATCCAAGTCAACAATCCAGTCGTCATTCTGAACCAACAGGCCAGCAAGGAATTCCTGCTTTCAAATACTCCAAAAGATATGTATCGCTTCTTCATGCGAGCAACTCTGCTTGAACAGTTGGAGAAAGAATATAATGAAACCATTGAAGCCAAGTGTGTAGCTCAAGAGGAACTGCAGAAAAAACGGGAAGAACTGGAACTAATGAAAAAAGAAGTACAGAGATATCAGCAGGCATATGATGCATGCTCTTCTATTGACAAGCTTAGGGACAAGATTGTCAAGTTAAAAGAGGAGATGGCATGGGCTTTTGTTTGTGAGAAAGAAAAACTACTGGAAAAGGCAAGCAAGGAACTGAAGGCAGAAGAGGTGAGGAGGCCAAAGTTTGTTCAGAAACTGGAAGAATGCCAGAAGAAGTATGAAGAGAAGCAGAAAGAACACTCTCGTTTGGAAGAGGAGCTGAAATCTGCTAGTGAGGAGGCAGTCAAACTTCAGCCTCAGTTGGCAAACAAAAAGTCAACAGTCGATGCATGCAGACGGACAGTGAAAATAACGTCCGATGACCTTCGGCGTGCACAGAATAATCTACGAGGAGTGTTAGCCGACCAACAGCACATTCAGAAGCGGATTGACGAGCTGCACAGCACTGCACAGAGTGACTACTCTGCCCGTCGTCAGGAACGTGAACAGAAGATCTCGGACTTGGAACAACAAGCAGAGAAACTGTCGGCTGAGTGTCAAACCATAGAGCGCAAGATCGAAGCTGCTCGAAATGTTATCACAACTGAACAACAGAAGAAAAACGACTTGGACTTGGAAGAACAGACAGTTCGTTACCGGCTGTCTGATGCTGGTAACAAATTGCAGAAATTAGAAGCATCTCGCTCTAATGAACTTCGTCGTTTTGGCACTTGGATGCCCGACCTTGTAAGATGTGTGAACGAGTCGCATCAGCAAGGTAAATTCCACCAGAAGCCTCGCGGACCGATTGGTGCCAACATTAAATTGAGAGATGGCCGATGGGCAGTAGCAGTTGAAAAATGTATCGGACAAGGGCTTCTGTGTGGCTTCTGTCTGCATGACTTCCATGATGAGAAAGTGTTTCTGGAGATTGCAAGACAAGTGTGTCCTCCGCAGAGCATACCAAACACTATGACATCTAAGTTCTTCAGCAAAGTACACAACGTCCAGAAGAATCCTAATAAATTTCCTACTGTGCTAGAGGTAATTTCTTCCAAATTCTAAAAGTTAACTTTACTTAATAGTGTCTTTGTCTGATTCATAATGGTAAAGGTTAGCAATAACATGTAACATTTTTTAACGTTTGCAATGTATGGCGTCATATGCAGACTGGTTACGTATTGGTTGCTGATAGATGAGCGCATGTATTATCACAGAATCAGTTGATGCCATAAATTACTATCTAGCTTTAATTTTCTGCCTTACCTCAATGTTGTGGCTTCTGTCAGGCACAGTTTGCCAGTGCCTCGAAGCAGTGCCTCGCCTTGAGGCTACATCGAGGCAGATTTTTACTGCTTTGGTCATGGTTGAGGTCTTGGACTTTGTAGACTTGGCCTTGGCCTCGGTTTTGTAGGTTAGTGTTTTGGTCTCCATCTTGTCAGTAGACCGAGACCGTCCATGACACTAACTTTCTAGGCAAGACACAACACAGTACAGCCTTCAGTGCTTTCTTGCAAGCATACCTTGCCTGCAGCAAGTTCACCAGCCAGTGCTCTGCCTGATGTCAAACTCAAGCTTTTGAAATACATTTCTGCCATAAAACGTGACAATTGAGAGGACACAAAACTTTAAGCCGACATTGAATACATTTGTCTTAGGCCGCTATTTTCTTGCTTCTGTAGTGTTCCTGTTATGTTGGCATTTGTAGAACGAGTTTTCTCACAGGGCAGCATTATAATGTGCCCGTAGTCCCCATACTGTTCAAAGATGTCCAACTCTGTGCTTGAGACTTTTATGTTGCTAGATGCAACACACAACGTCGATTTGTAACTGCAGTTATAAGTTGATATGGACTACTGAACTTGCGTGGAGTAATGTAAAGATTAGGTTGATGTTCACTGTGACTGGATTAACAACATTGTTGAGATTTTTATGGGCAACAGCAGCTACTGCTGTAGCGCATCTTAGCCATCACAATTTTGTCTGTCCGTCACGCAGGTAGATCAGTCAAAAACGGTGCGAGCTAGGATCACCAAATCTTCACCATCGGCTGCATGGAAGACTACACCGTGGGCCATAAAAACGTGCCCCTTTACTTTTGTCTATATCTTCGCCAATTATTGACCGATTTTCAAAATTTTTTCACTGTCACATACTGTGGACAATTAGCAATAAATTTAAGTTAAGTTAGTAAAGTTGTTAAATATCTCACTACACTTTAACTGTGTTGCAACACTATCATGTAAAACACAAATTTTTAAAAATCACTATAATACATATGCAAAAAATCATATTCTTAAACAATTTTTACTAATTTCTATACAAAAATTAAATTATGTTTAGTTTTATGTACATTTCCGATGTTTGTAAACAAAAGCAGATGATGTTGTCGTAAATAATAATTTTTAATGCACTGAAGATATACTGGCGATGTAATGTGCCATTTAGCAGTGGAGACAAGGCTCTGATTAGGAACTTGTACCAGTTCAAAAAATACAGTTTTTGGAGAATAATGGCAGAATTTTTGAAGATAAACTGCAACAGGTAAAGCGTCGGAATGTTATTAAGAGTGATTTTGGAAACATGCAGCACCGATCAACGGCACGAGACCGGCAGACTGAAGCATAAGTGTACTGAAGAGAACGTGATCACTGTGGATGAAGTGGTAGGCTTGATAAACCGCAAAGGACAGAAACAAACATATCGTTCAATGTGCCAGATATCCAAAGAAACGGATCGAACAAAGTGTAGCATCGTACAGATCATTCACTGCATTTTTGGTTGGAAGTGTATTTTGCTTATCAACACGCTTGCTGTCTATTATTGTTAGTTTTTCTTGCATTTGTATTTCACAAGGTAGTGTAGTGACACAGTTAACGTGTGGCGTGATATTCAATAATCACTTTATTGCGAATTCTCCACAGAATGCACCAGTGGCAGAATTTTGAAAATCGGTTGATTTATGGTGAAGATATGGACAAAAGTAAAGTAGCACGTTTTTATGGCCCACCCTGTAGTTTCAGAATCAGTAAAGCTTTTCCATAAATTTGAAAGGGGTCACTCCGAGCGAAGGCACTAAATGACAGAGGGGTAGGGAAAATTTACGATTTCCACCGGATACAGCATTGGCTGAGTGAGACAGGTCATGCCGTCTAGCGAGTACGAGTAGAACACTATAGACAATTAGCCGCTGGTCGTCTGGCGCTCTCTGGCGACTGTAAAAGAAACATGGTTGCTAGGATGGGTGAACTTGGATTTTGTTTTACTGGGCTTTCAAACCTGCACCGTTGTTGCACGTTTCCCTTTGCATTAGCTGGGCTTTTTTTGTTTTGTCCTGATAGAAGGTTTTACATCTGTCCTGTAGTCCTATGTTTTGTATTTGTTTATTTGGACCTATTCAGTATTCAGTGCATTAGATGCCTTGGCTTTGGTCATAATCTTGAACACCCCTGTCTTCCAATAGACAGCATTATTAGATTTATGACTGTCTGGAGGATAACAGGGAAGATTATTAGAACTGCCATTATGTTAATTACATATGCATGCGTATAATGCAGTTCTTACAATTTTAGGTTTAGCTCGTTTTTGTGTTTTGTGTTTTTGTAAAGGTTAAACTTTTTGTTTCTTTATTGTAAAGGTTAAACTTACCGTTCCATTGCTATGTGTTTGCGTGCATTTTGCCTGAAAAGGCCGTCCCTGAAATTACCTATATTGTGTCGGGTGGGACGTTAAACCCTACTCACTCACTCACTCATAGTCTTGAAGGTTTGTTGTCTTGGCCTTGGTCTTTGTCTTGGCTTTCACAGTTGGTGCCTTGCTCACATCGCTGCAATTTGCATGTTAAAGCTTTATGCCAGATTTTCAATAATGTGTTCTACAGGTTTTCTGTAGAAGCGTAAACATTTCATGTGTAAGCAGAGCATTAGATGATGTTTGGTTCTTACTATAAGTTGTCATAGATTGCACTACATGTATTTAGATCAAGCCTCGATCGATGTTTTATCAAATATTGATGATCAATATTACAGATGCTGGACACCAGCGACCCAGTGATTGCAAACTGCCTTATAGATCATCGGCGAATAGAATTCGTGCTGCTGTGTGAAACCAAAGATGAAGCAGCCAATACGATGCTTTACAATCCACCGCCGAAGTATACGGAAATGTATACAATGAATGGAGACCAGATATTCTCGTGGCCTTGCTTTCGCTTGTATCCGACCAAGCCGACGAGTGCTAGATTCCTGTCAGCAGATGTGGAACAGTTGATCAACAAGTGCCGCAGTGACCGTGATCATCTCAACACGACGTTGCGACAGAAGACTGAGGAAGTTGCTCAAGTGAAAAATGGTATCAAAAAGAAAATGGAGGTATTGTGGCAGTTTTTAAACTGCTTAAAACTAGCGAAGAGCAAATTTATCATTTACAGCTGTTTGCTATTTGCTGTAGTCATAGTGATCATTTTTTTGGATTTATTTGAAGTTTTACTGAGCCAGTAAAGCGTGAAATCCTAGATCACAGTTTATAGTAGTTTATGAACCCTGCAGATATCTGCATGAACCTTATAATGCCTGAAAGTAGTGTCCTAGGCTGCATTTTTGCCACTGATAATATGGGTTCAAGTTATTTCAAATTTTGTTGTGAGCTCCATAAGATGAACATTCATTATCATGCAATGTCGTTGATTTTGCTACCAATTAAAGTGCGGATATGACTTCCTATTAGTGATCAATAGTAAATGTGGGTCTGAGGCTGATAATTATTTGGCTCTCTGGTTTTTGTTGTTCAACTACTTACTGTGTAGTTTGAATGCTTGAATTTAATTCCCGCCAAAATTTATTTTTTTTGTACTCATGTTCAAATGTTTTGTTCTGTTAAACTCAACAGTAAGTCAGACTGTGTAATTGGGTGAATGTAGGAATTGCATGCAGCAGAACGCCAGCTACAAGTTTTCCGTCGCAAAATTTCCTGTACCAATCTCGAGATTAGTGAACTGAGGAACGTGGATGACCCGACACCGGGTGACATCAGAACGTTGGAAGAGGAACTTGAAGTGGTTACGAGGAAGGTCAGAGAGCTGGACGCCAAGGTGAACGTAACAAAGACTGCAATGGACAGTGCTACGAGCAGCTTGAAGGATGCTGAGACTGACATGACTGATGCTGAAGAACGAGTGCGCACCGTGACCGAGCAACTCACCCCATTCCAAGAGAGCCTCGCGCAGGTGCACAGCGAGCTGCAACGTGCCGGAGACAACGTCAGCTATTACAGCAAGAAGATGAAGGAGTTTGAAGCAAAAGTCGCGGACATGAAGCGACGCTGCGAGGCTGCAGAGAAGGTTGTAGCGGACTCGGTATCCAAAGCATCGCAGATCTCTGCCGAGAAAATCGAAACTCGCAGGACTGCTGAGAACATCTCTTCTGAAATACAGCAGGTGCAGGTGCAGATCGAAGCAGAGTGCATCCAGCGTGGTGACCCAGAGCAGCTGCGCACAGATCTCTATAACCGGAAGGTGCGTTGTTTGGAGGTGTCGGAAGACTTACAGTTGCTGGCGAGCTTTCTGAAACGATTGGCAGAGATGATGAAAATGCGAACGACGTGGTTTGAGGAAACTCGGCAGCACATTTCCAACATGCTTAAGTCGTATTTCTCGCGCTGTGTCACGGTGCAGAAAAATCTCATCGGGAGGCTGCACATCTCACATGAAAATGGAACGGTGGAACCAATCATTGAGCGAATTGATGATGTGGCTTCAGATCAACGTCGGTCAGCTCTGCGCGGACTTTCTGGCGGAGAACGTTCGTTTGTGATGACGTGTTTCATTCTGTCACTCTGGCAGATGATAGAATCACCGTTTTCTTGCCTCGATGAGTTTGATGTGTTTATGGATCACATAAACCGACAGCACTGCTTGGACATGTTGCTGAAAGTCTCCATGTCTCCATCCAGTGAGACCTCTCGTCAGTTCATCATTCTGTCACCGCTGAGTCTTGCCCAGTGGAACTTGTCTAAAGAGAACGTACACGTCCTACGTTTGGCTGCACCAAGGGAACAGCAGCAGCAACTGTCGGACCTATCCCAGAATCTTGACTGACCAGTCACTTTTTTACTTGGCATTACAGTGTACTGTTAGAAATGTCCGGTAGATGTGCTACATGCTGCACATAACTTGTCTGTTTAACATTTTACAACTCTTGTTTTTTTCTGTTAGTGGTAAAAATTTATTTCCATTATTATACCGGTTACTTTCTGACTCGGAGATGTGACCACTGGACTCGCAGTTTTTTTTCATTTACAGCTGGTCCCGTAAAACCTTTCTTCAGTCCCACTTGATTGATGATTTAGCCAAGCTAAAACCACGGTGAATCCACAACTGCTATTGAAATCCATTGGATCTCAGTGCTGCATTTCAGAGGCTGTAGTGGGTTATACATGTACCAGTGTTCAATGTGGTGTTGTATAGCTGTTGCCTTTAGTTGAAGGGCATTATTACTGCAGTCGTTGGGCATCAGAAGGTGAAAAATTGGTGCAAAATATATTGATGACTAACTTAAATATTGTTGGGATTTAAACACTGGTGTATGGTTATGGGTGTGGCTGATCTTAGTCTGTGCTGTGCTGTAGCACTGGGACACGTACCAGTAACTGTGGTTATTTAGAGATGTGTTAAGTACCAGGGCTGCTCCAGGGTTCAGTCTAATTAGACAGCGCTAATATTAAAGTGGAATCAGTCGATGAAAACCCAGGAATATTTTTTGTGCATTGGATTGTTGTAATTTGAGTGGCTTTTAGCAATAATTGCATCTGGAATTCATTTAGAATCAATTTTCTGGTAATCAGTTATATCAGAAAATTAAATGTGTCTTTTTCAGGTGCCAGTAGCACTTGTAAACTTAGTCATCTTAGTGCAGTTATACGAAATTGTTTGCTTTCATTTGAAGAGTTTAAGCTTTTGATTTCTTAATTGCCTTAGTTTTATTGCATTTTGCTGGTTGTTACGTGGTCAGCTTAAGATTATTTTACGTTGTAGTAGTGAATCTAATTGCTGTCAGTAGAATTACAAAAGTCTGCAGTTTTTGTGGTTGGAATATGATCATAGTGCTATTTTGAAGTAGTCATTTCTGCATTTTCAGCATACATTGAAAATAGAGCTGTTGAAGCATTAATTTTTTTACATTAATAACACACCCAGGCCCATCAAGAAGGAAAGTAAGGGAGGAAGTTACCCTGGCCCCACGACGTTTGAGGGGCCCCGTCTGTAGAATATAGAAAGTTAGAAAGCAAATAAAAACACATTTTTCAACAATAACTGACGTCATAGCCTGTCATCTGAATAAAATTTATTTACAGTAGTGATGGAACAGCAACTACAGTTATGTTACTTGAATTTATTTGATTGTCAAATAACTGCAGTTTAACGAAATACTGAAACTTTTGCTTCACAGAATTTAGTAAATTAAATAAATTTATATGCATTATTTTTTTAATGTGCATATTTAGCTGAATAGTTCGTATTTTCGCACAGAACATAATAGGCCCACCGACAGCGACACGCATCGACAGCAACAACTGTGACAAACCCTTTTTTACTAAATATTTCTCGTACGTTTTGAGTAACAACTCACTTGGAAGTCTAAAGTCAAAGTAATTTAAACATGCATTAATTATTACCATGTTCGAAGTGCAGAATAGTTTCATTAAAAAACGTATGACTGCAAAGTCAAGTGAACGCTGGTCAGCTTTTGTTAGAGAGCAGACTTCCAGTCCGTACAATAACACAGGTAGGCATTTTGTTTTAATTAGGTGAAGAACCACTTCCTCACAAGCGGCTCTACCAACCTTGCCAAATATCGAGTTAGATGAACGATAGAAATTTCTTTTGGCATGATCTAGCGAACACTTAAATTTGACAGAACGCACAATAAATACACCAAGATATCATAGTTGATCAACCCACTGTAGAGACTGGCCAGTTGTCAACACAATGTTGTCACATTTAACACTAACATTAATTTGACAGCTCTAATTGAAAACATTTCTGTGTTGCTATCGTGTTTGATTGACCGTTTCAGAGTTTTATATCACCAAATTTTTTTATTTTAAGGTTATTTTTAGGTTTTGTGTCTTGTAAAGGTTGAACTTTCTGTAAAGGTTAAACTTTTTGTTTCGTTATTATGTGTACATGCATTTTGTCTGAAAAGGCCGTCCTCAAAATCACTTCTGTTGTGTCGGGCGGGATGTAAAACCCTACTACCTCACTCACTGCATTTATTCTAGTGTTTTTAATTTAATTTTGTGCGAATTACTGTTTTTTTGCTGCTGGATCAGGTAATTAATTTTTGCAAAGACGATAGCTTCTGTTTAATCAGAAGGCTAAAGTATTATTTGCTTGATGTGTGTACATTGGAAATTTGAGAAGATCACCTAACCAATTATGCATATTGCTGCTAGTATAACTTTAACAGTTCAGAGTTTTTGGTAATGTCTGTAATTTGCATGCAGTACAGTCATTTGTGTGACGTATAGTTTCTTTACGAGTGTTTTTTCTTATGCATTCTGTGTATCATCGAGTTTCAGTTATTGTTATTACTCTTCGGTATACTTAGTTTCATCTCAGGTTTTTAGCTGTGCCATAACCGTTAGTTTCTGTATTTTTCTATGTTTTGCTGCCGTGCATTACTACTTATTTTCAGCTCACTTTCTCCCATCTCATTTCAAACATTTTCAGTTTGTTTTTGTTTGAGTACTAGATTATGCTGGCAGCTTGCCTATGTTTTTTTTCCAGCGCATATCTCTTTCATATCATATCGTAATTGTATCATATGATCTGAATCCACCGAAGTCACCGTTGCATGCAATAATTGATGGTGAATAAGGGCATTTATACTCACAATTTCACCGTTTGCTACTTATTCTGCATAATCTGCTGATAGGCAAGTTTAAGAGCCCAATACACAACAATTTTTGAAATTGACATTTGATAGAATTCCTTACCAGTAATGAAGGAAGTTATGTGGATTTGGTAAATACTGTTGTAAAATATTTTGAATATCATTTAAGAACTAGTTTTCATGTTGATGTTTTGATGCATTTTAGACTCTTTTTTTTAGGTTGTTGCATGAAAAGCAATAAATACACTGTGTCCCCAAAAAAACATCCCTGACATTTTTGACTGTAACTTGAAAACCTATTACCAGATTTTGATAATTTTTGGTGCAAAAATTCCTGACAACTTGCCATCAAATGACGTTTATGGTAACATTTTGATCACATCTCAGTTATGCAATAACAGTGAGATCAGGGTAGCACCGTTTGAGTTGTGACTTCATTGGTGGTTATTGTGTGTTCCATTTCGTTTTTGTGTAATTTTTGATATAGTTTTAATTGATTATCTGTTAATTAATGAATACGTTGTCACTTGTTAGTTCGACTGTCATCCAAGGCCATGGACAGAATTTTTGTTTGGGAGGGGAG
>Ga0209367_1009152_pt1 | contig 13481 bp, 9 predicted proteins | sample WorMetLIZISLAND2_FD_187412 | JGI IMG/M metagenome (GOLD analysis project Ga0209367, IMG submission 187412) | Marine gutless worms symbiont microbial communities from Max Planck institute for Marine Microbiology, Germany - Olavius geniculatus... ... | reverse complement strand
GCATAGAATATGAAACTCTGCAACATGGATGCCTAAAAATAGGTAAGTAAATAAGTAGCTAGAGCTGGGCTGTGGCCAGAATTGTGGTGTGGCCGCTTCCTATACTACTAGTGTGCTATGACAGATAGAAGCTGTCGCGTCAGGGTCAGATAATCAATACAGTTACAGATACAAAGGCAAACTAGTGCTCACGATATCATACAGACAGAATCGCAGAGAAAAACACTTATATGACCTTGACCTTTCAGTATGACCTTGAAATTAAATAGGTTTTAGAGGTTATCGATGTGCATGTTCGTGTAAAGTTTCAGTTAAGTGCAGCGGTTCATGAGTTATCGCGGTAACAGAGAAACGGAGAAAAAAACTTAGCTACTCTGCTGAAACAATGCTGCCGTCGCTTCAGCGGACATTAATAATAACTGATACTACTCTGTTCTAGCTTCTTCGTGTGGACACCGGTGACCTAATCCGTAAAATAGCTGCGTATACAGTGTGTACAGGGTGTGCCAAAAATGACCCAACTTTTTTGGTCAGAACTTTGTCAAATCTCCACCAAATTTAATAATTTTTGGCACACAGATAGCCAAGACAATAGAAATATGTAACGTTTACTCATTGTCCACCTCACGTAATTTATGTCAATGCACTACCGTGTAAAACGCAGATGCTCCAAATCGTTACATTACGAGGTGATTATTAGTATCAGATTGCTCACTTGTGTAATATCAATTCCACAAAGGACACGATGGGATTTAATAATTTTGTGGTATTAAACATTTTACGCTGAAAACAGCAGACAACAAAATAACTTGATGATGAGCTTAAAACACATTCATATGAGTGCTGTGCATTTTGATTAGTTTATCGTTAATGGCGCTGTCAGCCGTGGCTGCACGTCAGTTGCGTCATTTCAGTAAATCGTTGGGGGTCTCAGTGATCTTTGGGGGTTCAAGTCTGAGAAACGTATTGTTTTTGCAGCAGTAACACTGATTCAAAGGTACGATTTACAGAAAAAACCAAAATCGTAAATCCGTAGACCCTGCTAGCCCCCCCTTTCACCTGCATCACTTCTAAGCCATTGTGTACACTTTGGGCATACATTCTAATAATTTGGAAGCAAGTTGTTACAAAAACTTATAAATCTGCTGAATAAATCACATTTTAGTTTATTGTGTGCTTAGTTAAGTCGTTAGAACTTTTACGGAGACAACAACTGAGCATTATGCAATAATTTGGAGCATCTGCGTTTTACCTTACATATTTCTATCGTTTTGGTTATTTGTGTGCCAAAAATTATCAAAATTGGTAGAGATTCGACGAAGTTCTGACAAAAACGAGTTGGGCCATTTTTGGCACACCCTGTATAGTACCTCGGCTTAATCTCCGACAAAGGTAGTTGGACGTGTACGTCATTACTTCGTTAAAGCATACAGTCGATCACACGCAATCACGTAGGCCTACACACTAACTAAGGTAATAAAATAGTCATACGATCGATGAAATCGGCCAACGTTATCGATCGTAATTATGTCATCAGCTTCATTGCGGTTATATTAGGCCTAATCACCATCTTCTAACCATGGTTCGTCACCTCACAGTCCATCACGCCATTATGCATGTCTGCATCTCCATTTTCTTACAACTTATTAGAAACTTTGCACGCCTTAGCACGAGATAAACGAGCGCCTGCAAGGAATACTCGTCTTGAATAATTATTATTGGATCGAGTTTTGCTAACGACAGTCTTGAATTGCTTCAGACTATCAGACCGGTATGGATACGTCGACGTTTTGGCCGGCCGTACTGGACAATACGGCCGAGGGGGTTACGGCGGTTCAGCAGAACGTCACTACTAAGACTGCTGCTCCGAAGTCACTAACACTGGTTAATTACATCGGATATTCTCTGGGCTTTTCGACGGGAAACATCGGTATCGTCGCCAACGCGGTCGTGCTGGCGGTGCTGATACGGGCACGTCGGCAGTTCGGTAGCAGCGTCAATACGCTGATCATCAACCAAACCCTCCTCGATTTCCTCGCCTGTTGCTTCGTCACCGTGACCCTCTTTCTATACGCAACCGACCGCTTTGTCTACGACGGAAGCAAGCCTCCGTTCGCCGAGTACCTGATTTGTATTCTCTTGGACGCCGGAGCTCTTCCCGGGCTCTGCATGACGGGTGGCAAGATAGGCCTGATGGTGATTACCCTAGAGCGCTACTTCAAGATCGTACATGCCGTCGCTCATCGCAAGCACTTTCGCGACTGGATGACCAATCTGGCAGTTGCGGTGCCGTGGATCACTGGAGTCGGTTTCACACTGTTTCCTTCGATCGGTACAACAAAGATCATTCACGGACTCTGTTATAGACTGACCGTCTGGCCAAACAAGGCCATGGCGCTGGTTAGTAGCTGGGTCTACGTCATTCCGTTGTTATCCGTTGCATTTTGCATCAGCACAATTTAGGCCTACTGGAATGAAATTATGCATATTATTGATGTGCGAATCTGACTAGACTAGCTTAGGTAGGTATACAAGGAAATCGGAAGATGGGCAGCAAAAAAACGAAAACTGAATAAATTACAATGCCATTTACATCTATGTTTAGATCATTCTACACGTACTTTCTGTTTTTTATAAGCCGTAAGTTTAGAAATAAAGAAAAACTTGATATCGGATAGGGGGCCTAGACTTATAATAAAGTAATCGTATAGTCATAACATTTATTAGACACTGTTGCCTCTGCCTTCTCAGCTTAATTCTTACATGAATACGGTTACGCAATTGACTGTGTAAAGTTATAGTATCTGACAATCTAAGTAAGTAAGTAAGTAATTTGCATATTATATTAACTGTAACAACTTCCAACGAGCTAGTAGAACAAGAAGTGATGACAAGATAACGAAATAAGGTAGTACAATACAGACAGTGGCTGGTCAGTGTCAAAATTTGATACAGTGCATAAATATCAAACTTTTTTCATTAGCATTTTATCAGTAAAACGTCTAGTCTAGAATAAGCCTATCGTTGGCATATTAAGATTAGAAGCCTTGGGCTATAGCCTTGAAATTTTTGTATGTGCAAAATGTAAGTTTGGTATAAAGTTTAAAATTAAATATTTCTGTACGTATAACGCAGTAATTGATTATTTTTTGAAGGCGTACGCGGTGTTTCGCTTCATCTTGCTGTACGCTATGCCGGTCAGTGTGTTCGCCTACTGCTACGCACGTATATTTCACACGATCAGACGTCAGAGCAAAGTGGTCAGTGGTCAATCGGGTCGTGGTCAAGACGTTGCCACGGTAACCACGTCACGTGATGCAAACACTGGACAGCCTCAGCAACAGGCTACTGGAACAGCTAATACGACTGCGGCGAAGTTGTCTCACATCGAGCTGAATATTCTGAAGACTATGATAGCAGTCATCATCTGCTTCTTGGTGTGCTGGAGTACTTTTTCGGTTATAAACTTTCTCTTCATCATTAAGGTTAGTACTTTTGTAATTTTGTCTCCTACAAAGCATTTTTAGATAAGCATGCATAGATCTTTAAAACAATTTTATCATAACAATTTGGCTTACATGTACGCAGTGAAAACTCTTTATTCGCGGCACAAATAGGTTTAGTTTCGATTTAGGCCCAATTAGGCCCACTGTTTTGGCCTACATAAGATAATGGTTATATCGTACACAGTGCGTAAATTACAATGCTGTGAATATATTTACAGTACAATGCGAAGAGTATAATATAGTAAACGACTGCAATAACTGATGAATATGCCGACGCAGTTTCTGTGATTGCTCAACTCGCTGAATGTTTCAGCCATATAGTTGGTGTCATTCTTGCTGGCAGGTGGTCGACGACAGAGCGATCAATCTGAGTCTGTACGCGCTGATTGGTTTCATCAACCCAAGCCTAAATCCTTTCATTTATGCGGCACGCTACGAGGTGTTCAGGCGGACTCTGAAGCAGATCTTCAACAGAGGGGACGCCCAGACTCAGAGTACCCAAAGTCAGAGTCAAAGTCATGGCCAGATCACTCGCGTAACCGCCGCGCGCTGATCGTCGCCGCAGACGGTGTGCTGGAACACCGAACTGCGTTGAAGAGCTGTAGCTGTAGCTTTTTAGTCGTTGTATAAACATTTTAAATTATCATGTAGAAATGATGCGTTTTTTTTATTTTACAGCAAGAAGTAAGCTCGCTAAAGTTAATTTTTGTTGTCACTGTTTTACTTCTCTCGAGAAATGCATTAAGCGGGATGCGTCGCAAAGCAACGTTAATGTACAAGGTGGATCGAAGTGACATCGTTTTCAATTTGGTACGAGTTTCCTTCATTGTTACGGTTAGATGCATTATATTTGCAAGTTTTGATTTCTTACGTATCATTTTCGTTAGGTGCCGTCGTTTTTTGTCTGTCGATGCGCATAAGTGCTGTTTTATGCGAATAAATTGCAATTTTTACGGCGGTTGGATTAACTAACGATGAACGCTTTTTGATTCGCAATCTGTGTTTCTGATGGAATGAGAAAATGCTTTCAAATAATTGAACACATTTAAACTGTGAATAGTTAATAGCAAATGTTAAAGTTGTTCAAGTCGAATAAATATATGATGTTTTGCAGTTTATATGGCATTTAAACCTATATTTACGTAGTTAAAACAGGAGTCGTTTATTGGCCCACTCGGTATAGACGTACACTAGTCGGTACTAATATTTTACAGAGCCACTCGTTTTGAAATCAGCTTCGTTTCGCAAACCGTTCTTCAACCATTTTACCTTTTTCTGTTCTCGGATTAGAGTGGTCCAAGATGCAACCATCGAGGGAGTTAAAAATTTTCGAAACTGTATTTGGGAATATATTAACTTATTGCCACACATTGTAGGAAACAAGTTGACGTTTATTTGCGTTGTCGTTGTAGATCAGATATTGCTTGCACTGTAGGCCTATTCATAATTGTTGTGTCGGTGAAATTTGACATTTGATTAGCATTTTGTGACTTTCGTACCAGGACGTTCACAATCAAGGTTTTAGGTCTACTCAAGTTTTGTGTTGCGTTACTGCGAGTTATCTCGTAACACCACACGATTATCTAAATTATCACGTATCGAATCCATATTTTTCTTTTAGCTTTTGCGGGGGGTCAGCACTTTCTGGATGCAGTATAGTTAGCAGTATTGTAAACGTTTGCAATGTAAAGTGCACAGTATTGGGCGGCATCGCTCCAGCGCAAGCGATTCCGGTTATAGCTACACACGTTTCTGCGTGGTGTGGTCTGTCTGTCTGACGTGTGTCGCACTCATGCGCCCTGCTTGAACCGTGCGATGGATTCAGATGCCATTTGGCAGGTATACTTGTGCGTCCAATGACGCATTGTGTTAGACTGGGGTCCCTGTCCCCAAGTGGAAGGGGATATTTCGGAGGTTGAGCCCCGAAACTAAAACATGCAATCGCAAATTGCCGCTGCCACCTGACGGATGGAAACGAGGAGCGATTCAGCCTTCTCCCAAATGTTGACATTTGATAGGCCTACAGTTGTGCTTAGTATCAAGACTTTATTATAGTAGAGCATGATATTATGAAGTATTAAAGCAACGAGCTTTGGTCGTTGTGATAGTTGCACTAAATTATCACTGTATGTATCTGGTTGCGTCGTCATGGTTGAGCTTTGCCTAATATCATGACTTGCACCGTTTTTACGCGCGAGTGCTAGCTAGCATAGCTAGTTATAGCGCGTATTAGCTATGGTAATTCTGTCCGTCCGTCCGTCCGTCTGTCTGTCTGTCAAGTCCCGGTACATATTGGAGGCCACGTGAGATAAAAACTTTGGGTTTTACCTTATGATAGCCTAGAGTCTCTAGTATTTCAAGACAAAATTTCATGTCGCTAGGTGAAGAAAATTTCCACGAACGATGGGGGGAAAGAGGAGCACCCCCTAAAAGACGTTATTTTACCGCCATTGGTTTGTCTAGCGTAAAAATGGTTGCAGATAGACACAGACATGCTGCTTATGATAACAAGCACTGGCGACGAGCTTTTTAAAAATAGTCAACATCAAGGACCTTGAATGACCTTGAACCCCAACATAGGTGTTTTAATAAATTTTTTCTCGATTTTTGTCTGCGACGCACATTTCAAAAGTAAATTGCGCCGAAATGGCTGGAGATACACCAATACAACCGGCATATGAAATTTACATTATTGAATGTAGATTTAGCGGTTCAAGTCCTTATACCCTGCGTTTAACAAGGCCTGCGCATGAGGGTGTCAAAGAGGGGTATTTCTCCTAAAAAGTGTTTTTTCCTCTATTGTCTTGTCTAGCGTTAAAACGGTTGCAGATAAGCACAGACATGCTGCTTGTTAAGCACTGGTAACATGCGTCTTGGTGGTATCAAAATTGGTAACCTTGAATGATCTTGAACCCAAAATAGAGGTTTCTAGTGATTTTCGTCCGATTTTTGGCTGCAGCAGAGTGAATTGTGACTGCGAACAGGAACTGATATAGACTCTCCCGCATCTCATGAGCATTAGCTCAGATTTTTTGTTTACCTAGTTGTGACCGCGGATTCACGTTTAGTTGCCTTTTGATTTAGGTCTAGGGCCTACCGTCGCTGAGAACTTTGTGGTTATTATGTTTTCCGTGACGTGTATGCCTAACTGTGTTTCGATTTTCTGACATTTAACATTGCCGCTAGAATATTACTTATGGCGTTTGTTATTAGTAAGCATATTAAAGGAGGCTTCAAGCAAGCGTCGACAAGCGTCGGTCGTTACGCATCTCCCGTCTTGTTGATCATTTCGGCACCTAGTTATCATCTCTGCCATATTGTGGTCACGCAATGTATTAATAATATATTTGATAGAGTGTTCAACTGTTGGCTAATTTCAACCCAAGTGAAACTGAAATATGTTTTACATTTGATGACCTGATTATTTAAGTTAAGCTACACGTTACATTTTTTCTTCAAAATAGCATGCAGCTCTAATGTTGATATACATTGTGTATAACTATACTAATGACGACAGACGACATGTAGATAAAAAAACTATCAGGCTATCGGGGGTTTTATATCAGCGCAAAAATAGCTTAATTGCTTGTAGTTTTTGAACATATACAGTAATACTGTTATTATAGATCGCCCCCTAGACGAGCTGTTTTTTGTGGAAATAATCTTGACACTGGAGACTATCAAACTGTCGCAAACTAGCCTAAATCTACAACAGTCAAGAGAAAACTCGACTACATAAAAAACTGAAAAGAACGGAAGGAAACGAACGTTTGTTACAGTCGCCTTGTGTGACATATTGCCGAGCAAACGGATCTCCTTTATGTCTTGCCCCGGGTATAACACGCGCGGCCATAACCCTAGGTGTTGACTTTTACGCTTGATTTATCAGCAATTACAAGGAAGACCCGCGTCATAACATCGTCGTTCTCGGTAGTCGACCCTTTCGGAAGTTTAATGCATGTGAAACCACTGTCTGAGGTGAGATGGCGTTGTAGACTTTAGACAGACACTTATTTCACGTTAGTTGACGGTCGGTAAATAGTGCAAGTCGTTCGTTAGGTCGTGCACGAGTGCACCCGTAAAGTTATCGACCTCTAGACCTACTACTGGAGACAGAACGATCACCGTAGGCAACAAGATTGCGATTGTAGAATAATGTCACTTAGGGCCTAACATTAGGCCTATTATAAATCAGGACTATGGTCAAGGTCATAAGTTAGCATATCGCGCTCGGTATACGTTGTGCTATTGAGAGTTAGAAGTCCTGAATAAAGCATCAAAAACGTTCGATAAAGTTATTTGACATTTAGATGTCTGTGTGAGATAAATATAATGATGTGCAGTTCAAACTCACGTGTGCAAAATGTTGAAATATCCGGTGGCTATGGACATGAGTCTGATGATGTGCGTTATTTAGACAATGTTGTACATTTGCCTGGAAGTAACGCAGAAACTTTTCAAACGTTTTCGCATTTTTCCAGTCATAAGAAACTCGGCAGACTAGAGCATTGGTGCACGCACGGGGGCTTTCCTTGAAAGATACTGACGAGCTGGTTATAAAAGCATTTAGGTACATTTTGAAGTACAACAGAGCACATTTTACGGTAGGCGTATAAAACATGGGCTAACTTTTATTTTCCATATCATACCCGCAAATGACGGACATAACTTTAAGTGTAAATAGGCTATGATTTCCATAATGGTAAAATATGTTAAACGGGGTTGAGGACGCTGTAAAATGTACATCCTAGTAAAAGAGAGCAAACTGGAAACTGTGAGGAAAATCACATATAATGGGTGGGTCACTGCAGTGGCGTAGCCAGGATCTGGATGTAACTATGGAGGGGGCACTATAGGGCGGTGTGTGGGGTGTTCCCTTTCCAGCGAGAAGGGGCCCTCTCTCCAGAAATTTTTCCGTTTTGTGTGAAAATTTTTGGTGCATCTTGGCACTACTCTGAGTGACTGAGTGGGGTCTAGGATAGAAACTTTGGGTTTTTACCTTATGATAGCCTAGAGTCTCTAGTATTTCAACCACCGGTGCTCCCATGGCTGCGCCAGTGGGTCATTGCGGTTGCAAATCGTGTAATTTTATTATTTAGCCTCTGCGTTTCCAATTATGTTGGCGTGTAAGTCGTTAGTCGGTAGTTTGGATGTTGACGATAGCGATTGCACCGAAGTCGCGACGTTACTGTCGTGTTAAATTATTAGGCTACAGACCAACTGAAATGCTCGTGTAGTAGGCCTAGGCTAATTATTCGCGGCGGTCTTGCTATATTAGTATGCTAGCTACGTATCACCTCGACATAAACGACTGTTGTTAGAGTCGCAAGTCACGGGGTGCAGTAGAGTCTATGGTCTCGTAGGTAGTGCAAATCTCTGCGAAGATGATGGCAACATTTAGTTTATCATTTAGTATATCTTTCGTCAACGAATTTAATGACATTCTTTTTGTATAAATAGTTGTTTTTGCTCGGCACTTTGCAGTGTATCGGATAAGACGTGTAATCCTGGCGGCAGCAGGAGCAGAACGTTATATACTTACGCGCAATTTCCGAGTCTGATTAGACACCGAATTGCGAGCCGCTGGCAGCATAGGCCTACGAATACAGCAGCCTTCCCTACTATACGTGCTGTATCAGTTGGACTCCACAACACGTGAGTCTTGGTGAGAAAGATTAGAAAACGGAATGAGAATTTTATCTTGTCAGGCTTACAGCGAATTGTTCACAAATCGAAAATCGGCAACTGCTCGAAGAGAATAATGCGTCATTTTCGTCAGTGATTGTATATGAGCTTTACAAATACGTACTGTAGGTTTAGCCATTGAGACCACCATGCAGTAAACGGTTAATGTATGCGATAAACGCCGATAAATCCCAGTGTTAAAATGGCGATGGCAAAGCGTAGAATGTTGAGAGTAAGTCAAAAAAGTTATTATTAAACTGTACGAAAACAATGATGAAGAAAACTGATATAGCGCAGTTATTCGGGGTGAACAGATGCATGATACGTTGTATTACGTGTAGTTACAAAAATTCAGTTAGCGAAGAAATCAAGCCTCGAAGTGTTTGGCCTACACCGTGTCTCAATAAAAAACAGTTAAAATTATTTTTGTCATAACTTGGTCAAATTTTTACTAAATATAATAATTTTTGGCACAACGATGGCCAAGGTAGTAGAATTATGTAAGATGCAGTTATATTCCATGTCATTTAATCTACAGAGTGGGACATAAAAACGTGGCACTTTACTTAATTATCCATATCTTCGCCAATTATTGACCGATTTTTACAATTCTTTCTCTGGCACACTCTGCAGACAATTTGCTACAACGTGATTACAACATATCCGACCACACCGTAAATGCGTCTCTACACTACCTTGTAAAATATTAATGAAATATGCATACAAACGATAATAACAAATAAACATTTTGGTGAAATAGAAAAAAAAGTTCAGACTAACATTGCAGTGAATGGTCTGTATGACACTAAACTGTGTGGGTATAACATAGTCTAGTGTCATACAGATCATTCATCGTAATGTTGGTCTGGTGTTTTTTATTTACCTAAATTTTTGTTATTGTCGTTAGTTTTGGCTTACATTTATATTTCACAAGGTAGTGTAGAAACGCATTTACCGTGTGGTAGGATATATAATGATCGCATTATTGCAAATTTTCTGCAGAGTGCGCCAGTAAAAAAATTTTAAAAATCGGTCAATAATCGGCGAAGATATTGACAAAAGTAAAGTTTGTATAACAACTTATACGCATAAAAGCTTCAGCTTCTGGGATACTTCGTCCCCCAGACCCCGTACCAGGGCTTTGCCCCTGAATCCCACTGGGGACTTCCGTCCTCCAGACCCCCTCACTTCACGCCCCCTTAATTTGAAATCCTGAATACGCCCCTAGTAGTGTAGCTGTGCTGATGAATCTCAGTCGTCGTAGCTAGATCACGTCACCAAGACTGCCACCGGACGAGATGCATTTTACAACAACCACAGCCCAGATACATGCACTATAATTGGCAACCGTTTTTATGTCGTTTATCGGTGTAGCCTACGTAAAGGCTTTTCTGCAACACTCAGTTAAGGTTCCGCGCGAAGGTTCTCTAGCTATTTCTGTCTTTTTACGGCTGCATCAGCTAAAAGGGCTATGTGCAAGAAAACATCGTTATAGCAGCCAAACCAGCACAATACGTATCCTCCCAGTTCTGTATAAGTCTTTACAATTTCAATACAATACGCTCAAATTTGCCACTTCAACAAAAGCAAGGCTTACACCGTAGAGTAAACGTTTAGACTATACTCTCTAAGCTTTGGCTTTGCTTTCAGTAAGTACGTTCAAAAGCTAAGTAGCCTGCGTGAGCAAGTTTTATTGTGCCAATAACGAGTAAATACCGCATCGTATCAAGTAAGCAGTGTTAGTTCATCAGGAGAAATCATTTTCTGCAGCCCAAGCGATTTCGCCTATATCATACCCATTTTTGTGGCGTGGTCTGTCGTCTGTCACATTCGTACATTTCGCTTAAACCTTTCTACGGATTTACACGCCACTTCGCAGTTTATACACATGTGAAGTCCAGCAACACATGGTGTTAGATCGGGGTCCCTGTAGAAAATTTGGGGGTTGAACCCCCTAGCGTAAACTTACACATGCCTACTTATGATTCACTAGGGCAAGGAACAGTAGCGCTAATCGATTTCGCTCTTGCCGAATTAATTCTGTCACTTGTTTTGATAGCTGTCAATGTCTGTTGCATGGTGGATTGGTGTCCGCCGGCCAGTCATGCAGTGTGCCGCCCATCAGTGTTGACACCGTCACGTCGTCTGCGCTGAGTGGTGTAACAGCTTCACGCACGCTGCTCGAGCACACCAACTGTGTACGTAGCGTGTACGCTCGTTGCGTGTCATGCGTCGTCGTCGTCGAGCAATTGCGTCCAATTCTCCCACTAATTCACGCACCTGTCGCCACTGATGGACGACTTGTTGCCGTCAGCGTCTATCGGTTCTACTCTGCTTAAGTCCACGCCATGTGATTTCTTCAACGAACATTTGTTATTCGTTGACCGTGATTATTCTTCGTTGTTTTCGAACATTTTTTACATAGACCCATATGTTTTCTTTTTGTTTTGCTGTTATGAGTTTTACGTATTTGTTTTGTTCTCGTAATTGGAATAGCAAGCATCGTTTGGCGAAATTCTTAAAGCGATCGAATTCATTCTGCAGTTGAAGTCAGTAGGGTTTACCAATACCGAGCGAATGAAGCAATTGGTTTTTCAGACATGATAGCCTCGGTAGGTCTAGACAAAAAAATGCAGCAAAAGCCTTAGCAAATAATAGGCTTTGTTTGTTAAAGAAAGCTCTCGAAAAATTTTAACCAGGCTGAAGAATAAGCCGTATCTACGCACGACGCCATTGGTGTGTTGCTGTTTGCACTCGCTTGCTTCTCTGGAAAATGCTTATGCTCCTGCTGACGCTGTCGCTTGGTCTACGCTGGATTTTGCTGCACTCGCATCGACAACGCCATTAATTACATCAGCGTATAGCAGCAGCAGCAGCAGCAGCCGTGACTTATAATATAGTAAAGCATAGTTTGATTATTAACTGCGGTCTCAGTTGTTAGTAGCCACGTCACGCCGCCATCCCGTTAGGCCATATCGTGGGTGTGGATGTGGTAGCCTATACAAAAAATTTGAGCTAATGCTCACGAGACGCGCAAAAGCTTATAGCAGTTCCTGTTCGCAAACTGTCAGTCTATCTCCAGCCATTTCGTCGCAGTTCATTCTTGGAGTGTGCGCTGCAGCCGACGATCGCAAAAATCAATAAACACATTCTTATTTTGTAAGTTCAGGGTCTTTCAAAGTTATCGATGTTAATACGACTATAAAGCTGGTCACTGGTGCTTGTTGTGATAAGCAGCATGCCACTGCCTATCTGCATCTTTTTTCACGAAAGACTGGCCGACAACGGTAAAATAACGACTTATACGGGGGTACCGCTCTTTGATGCAGATTTCTTTGAACCTAGAAAATCTAGACTTAGGCCGTAGAAATCTACGTTCAATGCTAAAAATTTCATACGCAGCTTTGCCATGTCTGCCTTAATTGATTTTGACGCAATTCGCTCTTGAATTGTGTCCCGCAACCCGAAATCGCCCAAAAAATCCATAAAACCCTTATTTTGGCGTTCAAGGTCATCCAAGGTCATTGAATTCAATGACAAGAGCCAGTGTATGACTTTTTATTAGTGATTTTTATTAGTGGCCCTATCTCGCACCGTTACTGAGATACAGCGACTTATTGGCTAAAAATCGTAAGTTTTCCTAACCCCCCTCTTATTTAGCGCCCTCATTCGGGGTGACCTCTTACGAATTTATGGAAAAGCTTTACGGTTCCTAAACTAGAGTCTTTCGTGTAGCCGACAGTAAAGATTTGGTGGTCCTAGCTAGTTTTTGACTGATCCGCCCGTGTGACAGACAGACAAACAAACAGAATTACGATGGCTAAGACGCTTTAAAGCAGTAGCTGCTTTTGCGCGTAAAAACGTAGAAAGATGTTCGGGACTGAATGGAGTCTTGCAATCGGCTGACTGTCCGCCATGTATTCAATCTCATACTTAATCCAAAATCCAGTAAGTAATAACCGGTGTAGAATATCGTCCCATATTTCAAATTTTTGAATCGAAGTAGCCTCGGCACGACAAAATGCAAAAAATGTACTAAAAACGCGATCTAACAATCCGCATTACAAAAACATAATGTGCTATAAAATAGTCTTTGGATTAATTAATGTGGACTTCTGTGCGTTTTTTCGTCTTGCACCCTATTGCAATACTCGTGGCCATGGTGATAAATTGTTTGCTGAGCAGTGTACCCATAATGTACGCTATCATTCTTTTGCTAGGCGTGTTGTTGGCCCCTGGAATAGACTCCCGGCCCATGTTGATTTTTCCTCTCTCGTTAGGTTCAAGGCT
>Ga0209367_1009151_pt1 | contig 13481 bp, 10 predicted proteins | sample WorMetLIZISLAND2_FD_187412 | JGI IMG/M metagenome (GOLD analysis project Ga0209367, IMG submission 187412) | Marine gutless worms symbiont microbial communities from Max Planck institute for Marine Microbiology, Germany - Olavius geniculatus... ... | reverse complement strand
GTTTCAGTCTCGCCATAGTCACAATAGTCACACAGGCCACTGTCATCATCATTTGGTGCAGACAAGCATAAGCGTTTAAATACGTCATAATTGCAGTAATGAAAACTGTAATATCCTGTTTTATGTCCCCCCAGGTAAGCCAAAGGTGGGGAGGTCAAAAAAATTTTTTCGCTCGCTCCGCTCGCGAACTTGTACCCCCCACCTTTAAAATCGTTGCGCCGCCTCTGAGAACAGGTGACAGTCCATTCACAAAACGAGAATGACAACTCTTGTGGTAGAGCGCTTCCTCAGCCACCAGGTCATTGCAACCTTCCAAGCGACCTTTTACCTCTACACTCCACTTATCTCCTCTTTCTGCACATTTGTGCAAGATATTACGACCTAGCTCTAAAGTTCGGACTCTACGTGTGTCACCTGTGGCCGCACGAGCACAGAAAAAAACACATAGTCTTCCACTCAAAGCACTGGTCAACAGATCGAAGCAGGCGACTACTGTACGGTGATTTTAGCTGCAGTTTTATCCTTTTCACATCACTGCTGCGGGTAAATGCCTTTCTGCAGCTAGCGTGCACCCGCACCACATCGGGGGATGATGCCAGATGCGCAAGCAAATCATCCCGACGCCTAACTTCGCAAGCAGTATGTAATGTTTGAAGACCTACGTCGGTCAACGTTGTCAGCTTCGCTGTCGTGCAGTTGCCACATAAAATGCAGGTCGTTACATCAAAAGCAGACATTGACACAGAGGCTTCATCGATTTTGACAAAACTAAATCGACACATCCCAAAACAAATACATGCAACAAATATTTACGATGGGCAGCTGCAGTTCACTCACAAAGTTTGGTGCCATGCACACAGACATTAACAACATAAACACTGTTTGCTTCAAAGAAAATGGTTTAGAGACAATGCAGATTTGCTCAGCTTGTACGTTGGTTGGCTATACAAAATGGACAAGTACAGACAATGACATGCGACAGCGTGAACAAACACGACACAGTGACCACCAACACTACATCGGCCCATCAGCTAGATCGCTGTCATACTGTATCTGCGCTCCATCTATTGGCTTGTTGCATAGGCCTGCTGAGGACATCTCTGCAGTCTGTATAACTGCAAAGTGCTAGCTTGCACAGGAACATATAACTAAAAAATAAGTTAGGTAAAATATTTGAAACAAGCCTATAGATGGAGGGCCGATGTTGCATATGTAGTCATTCGTGCACATATTATCGCGCACAACAATAAACAGCTCAAATATCATAAAGCCGCTAAAAATTCACGATTGCGCTACCAACTTTTCATCATCAGTAGATCTATACGCACCACTGTGCAAAATTTGATGCTTGGTAGGATTTTTTCCAGGTTACAATCAAAAATCTATCTTACTGGCTGACTATAAACGCTGATCGGAGCGTTCGCTGAGTACGTTGAAGTAATTGCCAATTAAATGCACAAAAGGAACATGACATGTCGAATTCACTGCTTATTTCAGTAAAATGCAATGCTAAGCGACAACTGGCATCCAAAGATGAAAGACTTTAAGCAGCTTTCTGCAGAAAGCTGCAGAAAGCTGCTTAAAGTCAAAATCCATATAAGCACTTTGAGCTCAAGTAATCGTTCAGTGGGCGTGGCACCTATTCGTTATTTAGTAAGTCTGTACCACAATTTCATCAATTTATCGAAATCAAGGTTAATTTTAGCAGTGCTCAATGCTGTCTAGTTTGTTTCTAGCGAATAGCTACAGGCGGGTAGGTAGCGAAATTCTTGCATCTCTAGCTAACTGGTGCACTGGGACTAACTGTAACATAGGCCTATAGTGTAGGCCTACGTTCAATAGATGTGACTGCTAAGACGATAATAATAGACGACTGTGTCGAAATCATTTTATTGAGGTAGTTTTTAAATATGTGAGTGCAGTCATGTGCAACTTGGCACAAGCTAAACTATTAGGCCTATGTAAAGCTGACATCTGATACCCATGATAAACATGTCATTGCCTGCAAATCAGTCAATCAATCAATCAATCGAAGAAATTTGTATAGCGCGTCCTACAGTCCTGAACGGCAGCGCTTAACAACTAAAAAACACTACGCCTAAAATATAACAATAAAACCTAAAAATAAAACCTGCAAAATGTCCTAGCTATTGCCAGTGGCGGTTTGAGGCCCGAGCCGCGGGCATAGCCCCCAGTTTTGCTCCAGTCCCCCCTCAGTTTCGTGGCCACCCATGATTTTTTGCACAAATATCTGACTTTTTTGCATTTTAAAATTTTAGGAAAATGGGCAAATTTGTGGCTTCCATTGAATGTCCACAGCAAAAAGTGATTCAGCTTTAGGGGGCTTCTCCCACTGATCAGGGGCTCTGCCCCTGGACGTTACTAGGGACCTTTGCCCTCAGACCCTCATTATAGGCTCGCGTGTGCTACCGTGTTCACCATGGGGCCGTGCTCCCACCAAAAAAAGTCACTGTCAACTACCCAACATGGTCTGGAGTCAACAAGTTAGTTTGATCATCTACTGAAGAAAAAAATATTCCAGGCTAGAACCGCCACTGACTATTGCCATTTTCTAGCTATGCATTACTTGATGTTGGTCATGGCTTGTTAGCAGATCATATTAAATCTGATTTACACAAAGTGAATGTTATTAACAGAATGATTTTAGCACAAGTTATACTGATATTATTCTGCTGGCTTTATTATGTAAGACAAACAGATCAGTAATAAAAGTGCAATCTAATCTGTATTTTGTAAACCACCAGACAGGACACAGAACAGTCTTGCTTTTTTGGTGCTCTTGGAAAAAAATTACATTGCACACTCGTTTCTGTTGTTAAAGTTACATATAAGACAGATTGCAAAAATTATTACAGAGTTGCAAGTGCTGTAGTCATTAATTAAAATTCTAGGACTTTCCAGGACTATTGACATTGATTTCAGAGACTAAATGTCAACAAAAGTTTATATTCTAACTACGCTCCAAAGGATTTTGCCAGTGTTGTTAACAAGGACTTGACCTTCAAGGCCAAGGCCAAGGACTTGACCCTCAAGGCCAAGGCCAAGGACTTAACCTCAGGGACAAGTTCAAGGACTGCTTTCAATAGGGGTGTTTTTGAATGCTGAATTCAATAGTAATTTTAATTAAATAGATTTAATCTTCAATTTTGCAGTCAACTATAATGACCACTAAAACTGATGAATTCAGCTACTGCTCGCTAATATATTCTGCAAGCTAAAGCAAAATCTAAAACGCAATGGAAATAATGCAGTACACAAACCACGCAGTCAAAGTTCAGAAATTGCAGACTGCTAAACTACCAGTACACACAAATTCAAATTATGAAAAAAATTTGTCAGAGTTTGTGTGGTTCTCAGGTCCTCTGGAAAGTAACAGTTAACAGTTAACTGGAATTAAGTCGAGGGAGGAACGCGCCCCAGTGCCGCACTGTTGCACTTGAGAAACACTAAAGTTTAATGTATATTCACTAAGATGATAATTAAACTAAACGTCGGTATGAACTGAGAAATTTACTGTCCACCAAAAAACCACCAGAATCCAGTCATTCATGCGATGGAAATGCTTTTAACATTGTAGCAGTATTAGTCTCCCGAAACACGAGCATTGCAAGGCCAAGGACCTGGTTGGTCAAGGCCAAGGACTTTTGCTCAAGGCCAAGGCCAAGGCCAAGGCCTTGACCTTCAAGGCCAAGGCCAAGGACTTGACCCTCAAGGCCAAGGCCAAGGCCAAGGCCAAGGACTCAAAATTTGTCCCCGAGGACACGCCAAGGCCAAGGACCAAGGCCAAGGACAACAACACTGGATTTTGCCACGAAAAATGCCATTTTTCATTCATCAAAAAGTGCAAATTTCACCAAAAACTTTGCCACCAATCTTAAATTTCGCCATCTGAAATAGACTTCAAGAAATTTTGCCTCCAAAAAAAATTTTGCCTTCAAAAATGCCATTTTCATTCGTCATTAAGTAAAAATGTAGCAAATTTCGTCCAAAATCAATATTTTTCTCACGACCACCCAAAATAGCAAATTTTCGCCAAAAAACGAAATCCTTCGAAGCCTAATTCTAACACACTGCAATACATGTCACTAACTGTAAAACTGCACACAATCAAGCTGAAATCTGTGACATATTAACGAATGACATACCAGACACTGCTTGTCAGGTTGAGTAAAATAGCCTTTTGAACATAGAACAAAGGAAGACAGTTTCAAATTTATCTTCAACTGACCACGTGAGTGTGGTTAAGGTTGGTGTTGAAATTAAACTGAGAATTGTTAGAGGAAGATTGATCTCCGTATGTCATGCATGTCACAGAACTGAACAACATAGCAAATGGAATTGCAGACTAAAATGATAAAATTCTGCCATGCAACTTCATCACACTTCCCACATATTACAACCACGTTATGAGCATTACCTCACACAAAATCCACCATCAGCCAGTCTTCTCTGTAAGGTGCTGATCAGTGATATATGAATTCTGGAAAGTCAGTTTCTTTCTATTCTAGATTAACAGAAATAGTGCAAAGAACACAGTGCAAAGAACAGCTCTGTGTTGCTAAAAAAGTAGGCTGGGCAGGAAGTTACAAGTTTGTGACAAACTATTACTCTAAATTTCTAACAAAGGAGATCGTGGGAGCGCAAAATTTCAATCTTATCCTTGAATTTCTCGCAAAAAGGTTCATGCCTAAGTTTTATAATTTTGGACCCAATTTTTTGGTCAAAAATTTTCTTACAGCTTAAAATTTAGGGAGGGCAATTGTGTGTGCCCCCAGTGCCACTGGCAAAGATATCACACAAAGTACACACGAGTATCAATCAAGTACAGTTGTTGGCCTACCTCAGGGGACTAGGCCTTTAGTTGTAGGTTCTGCAGGGCCGGCCCGTAACTTGGTAGAGCCTCTACAACTTAATACAACACACCTGCATGCACTCACCACTACGTCATCAAGTGGAAGTAATTCAGTCATAGGCTCAGGTGAGTGTCTGTCGTTGTTAGCTGGAGCTCCTTCCCATAACTGGCTACCGCAGTCACTGCTTAGTGCAGACCAAGTTCAAGTCTCGACTGCTCTTCAGTCACACACATCAACACTCAACTCAATTGCTAGGGATGGCCCGGCAACTAACTCTGCTATACACATACCGCTTGATGAGGGCAATTACTGTTCACAGCTAGGAATGGTACCGCCCGGCTGTGTTCCTAACTTGGCCGAAAGGCCTGTAGTGCACGCAACTAATTCTCAAATCGGCGATGCGTACACTTACCAAGCACTAGCCGGTGCATTCATCACTTATACAATGCAGGGCCCAGCGGTTGCGTTCCCTATAGGAGCCTACCCGGGGTGGGGTAGCGCCTCGATGAATGTGGGATATCCGAACCCTGGCCCTGCACTGCCGACATCAGCAGTAAGTGGACCATCGACCTCCACGGTCCACCCTGCATTGACTTCACCTAGCGCTGTACTGACTGCTAGCTTACTGCCGTTACTGACTGACTCTACATCTACTACTACTACTGCTGTTACTGGTACTGTTGTTGATTCTATGTCTAGCAAGTTGGCCACCGGCCTTGAGTTCTTGGCTATGGCACCTCGTCCTCCTGGTGTGGAAACCACTGCCGGGCAACTTCCGGTTCCGGCCGCTGCCGCGCCGACCGCTCAACCGCTCACGGCGACAACTTCAGCTGCAGTCCAGCCACCCAGCAGCCTGTCGACAGCTACAGCAGCGGTGCCAGCGTCAACAGCAGCTGCCGGTGTTGTGTCTACCACACCTCCACAGTTAACCATGACGTCATCAGCTGTACCGACTACATCCACTACGACTGACGCCGCGTCAACTGTACTTCCGATCTCAACTACTATATCATCTCCTGTGACTGTACCTCCAATAGCTACTAATACTGTTGCGTCGTCGAGTAGTAGTACTGGTGTTGCTGTCGCTGGTTCTTCTGGTTCAATTCCGCCAGGTACTACGTACGTAACTGCTACTCAGTCAGTCACTCCACCGATTGTTGTCGTGTATAGTCAGGACGTGCTGAAACTTTATGACGGTTCTTCTTCGCCCAAGGAGTTCATGGACCATTTGGACATCATTGCCGATGTTAATGGATGGAAGACCGAGCTCGACAGCGAGGTAGATCGTCGACGCGACAGCAGAGCGACGACACCAGCTACCGGCGCGTTCGCTTCAAAGACCAGCAGGCCGAACACTTCGATGACGTGCCGCCGCAGAACTACTCTACCAATCCGCAACCTCGTCGTTTCCAGGCACCGTCGTCAGGATGGAACGACAACTATCGACGCGAGCATGGGGCGGCGCTGGTCTACGTTTTCAGGGGACACCACCGTGGTGGACCAATCCCGGCCCGAGGTATGGTAGCGTCCAGTCCAACCCCACTCCTTTTATGGGTCATGGACGCTGGTCTGGAGGACCCGGTCGAGGTTTTGCCGGGAGAGGTCAGTGCTTCAACAGCGACCGTGGCCGAGGTTTCCAGGGGAACGGCCGCGGTTTTGGAAACCGTTAGGAGGACGAGGGACCAACCGAGCGTTACGAGGACCCCACACCACGTCCCGGCCCTAGCGCAGAGCTACGCCCAGGCCGTGGTGGAGGTAGAGGTCGCGGTTGTTTTGTGTGTGGGAGATTCGATTGCCACAGTCGCAACCACGTGGATGAGCAGGCAGCTGAGTTCCGCCGCTACGAGCAACCACGGTCATCGTCAGTCCCACCCGACAACCGCTCACAGGGAAAAGGGTCCCCGGAGTCCGCCAACGGGCAACCGGGCTCCGTCACCACCCATCCGCCCGCAGTCCCAGTAGGATCACCCCTACAGTCCAATCGACCGCCGACTTCCGGCCCGATTTGGACTGGGACGCCGGACGGACTACGGACTTCGACAGACGTTAATGATATCAACTTGACCGACGTCAAGACACCTTATCTTTCTTCTTCTGTACCCGTTACTACTAGTGTTGCTGCTAATGCTACTGCTACTGATAGTGCTGTTGTAAATACCGCTGTTACCGCGTCTTGCTTTGCGCTGTCTTTAGTTAATTCTTCGCAATTCGTCGACGCACCGACGCTGAATATGTTACCCCATGTTATTGCTGAGGGCATGGCCCCGAATATTACTGTGACTATCCACTCGGTCCAGACCCTGATGATGCTTGACAGTGGGGCCCAGATTAGTGTGTTGCCAAGCGACATTGCTGCCACTTTCGATCCGCCCATCTCGCTTCCTAGTGTCACTAGGGAAGTTCGAACGTTTGGCAACCACCACGTTACGTTGCAAGGTCCTGTTGCCTTAGAACTCCAGTTGTGTGGCGTACGCATCCGCCACCCGTTTTACTTCATCGACGCCCCCACTCCAGTGATTGGTGGATACGATCTGATGCAAGCAGCCACATTAGTAATGGACGTTGCGAATAGAAGAGTGTGGTTACGCCATCCGGAATTTGCTACGAAGGGTCCGATAGGTCCGAACCCAGAGTTCGCAGTTTCTAATAGCAGCGTGCACTCCAGTGTGGCTATGACCGAGCCACAGCACGCACACCGCGTCGTGGTGTCGAGAGCCACGGCGTCCAGTCTGGAGGGCTTGGATATCAAAGCCTCCCCGACTTGTTCGCATCCTACTGGCAACTCTTCGAGTTCATCACAGGCAACCCTACAAGAACCTAGCGCACACAGTGGTCTCGTTCCAGTTCAACGTTCGCGACCACCACTTCTGGGTTGTGGGATCCCAGTGACAAATACCCTCCAGTCGCTGGCTGGACGTCCCGTAGGTTCAGCTGCTGGTAACAAGGGCCAGGATAAACAAGCCTTGAAGTCTTCCCAGGTGCTTGCATCCCGGAAGCGTCGTCGTACGGTCAGCGACGATTCACTCACTCCACTGCAGGACTCACCTACGTCCGTTACTTTTACCGACGTCAACTCGCCAGACGTCAAGCGTGTTCATACGGACCAGTCGGGGACACAGCAGAACTTCTGTGTCGACCCCAGTCAGTCAGAAGATGAAGAGGAGGTTACAACCTGAGTGATGGAAATCAACCGATGCTATCAGGACCATGTAGACGCTATCCGATCGCGTCCTGCTTGCTACATGCCATCCGATACGGAGTACTCAGACTTCGATGAGTCCGATGATGATGAAGAATGGGAAGAATACCAACAGGATCACCTAGAGTACACCAGGTCACTAAAAGGACTTGCTCAGACAGACGTTCGCCTTTTCACGGATGAAGAAGATTCAGACACGGACGAGCAGGAAGTTGAAGTTTCGTCATCACAGTGCCCAGCTGATGTTTTCAAGCTCGAGTCCGATATAGAAGATGGCCTACTTGATTTGCCGCCGTTTACAGCGACCCAGCTCGAGCAGATGTGGGAAAATGCACCACCATGTGGTACCGCACAGACGTCATCAACGAAGCCAGAGGTCGTGCGACTTCAAGACGTACGATCGACGGAGTCGGATTCTTCTGACCTTCTTCACTTCACACCAAACCAGGTAGCCAGACTGTGGTCTGCTACGATGGAAATGCAGCGAGAGGCATGCGCAGCCTATCAGTTACAACAGGAGCAGTCAAAGTTCTCGGAAGCAGAGTCCACCTATCCAGCTTTCGCTCAGTTTAGTCCAGCACCGCTACCGGGCACGCAAGATGAATCGGCACACTTCACAGCTCCACCATTGACGACAGACCCCCAACAGTTAGCGTTAGATCCGGCCCACGCGCCGATGTTAGCATTAGATCAGGCCTACGAACCTTCTACGGCCCACGCGCCGTCTGCGGTCCACGAACCGCTCGTAGCGTTAGAGTTGGCCCACATGCCGTTAGCGTCAGTATCTACGGTCCACGAACCGTCCCCTACGACCCACGTGTCGTCTCGGCCCTCCTTTCATCCAGGAGTCTGCGCAAATGTCCAGTCGCTGGGCAGCGCAGCTGTCGTCAACAACATTTATGTGCCACCTCCACGCGCTCCGTTTAGCGCTGTCAGCCGACAAGTGTCCGCTATCTACCTCAAACGTCCCATAGTCTCTCCAGGTATTGTGCTGGACCCACACGCCCCTAGTTTTCATCCACGAGCTACCCAGCTGGACTCCACCTCAGAAACACATCATAGCCCTACCGCTTCATTGGGCGTCATTGTTGAACAATCATCGGATGTAAACACTGCTCCTCTGTCTACCACGTTCACTCCATTCGTACATCAGTCTGTGCCATACACACACCCGGAACCAGACGAGCTGAAGCCTCCGGATATCTTTCACACTGCGTATGACGCTGCTGCGCCTGTACCGTCCGTTGTTACAGACACATCTGTTGCAGAGAAAGATCTAGAAGTACCAGAGCATCTACAGGAGCTTTTTGACGAGACGGTCGAACGATCAAAGCTGTCGTCAACTAGCCGAAGTTCTCCGTCGAAATAGCACAGCTTTCGCAACCGGTCCAATGGACATCGGCTTCTGTGACGCCATCCAACACGACATTGAGACAGGCGACGCCAAGTCGATCAAGCAACCGCCACGTCGACCTCCACTCGCAGCCAGAGATAAGGAAGATAAACAGCTGGACGAGATGTTAGAGACAGGCATTATCGAGCCTTCCTACTCACCATGGAGTTCACCCGTATGCATGGCAAAGAAGAAAGACGGATCATTCCGCTTCTGCATTGACTATCGACGACTGAATGCGGTCACGGAAAAGGACGCATATCCGGTTCCGCACGTCAAAGACGCACTCGACAGCTTTCATGGCGCCAGGTACTTTGCTACTATCGACCTGCTGTCTGGATATTGGCAGATCGGGATGACGGAAAGGGCGAAGCAGTGCTCAGCCTTCTGCACAAGACGAGGTCTATTACAATGGACCAGGATGCCCTTTGGCCTTACCAACGCGCCGTCCACGTTTTGCCGCCTCATAGAGAATATTTTCCACGACTTACTCTACAATATTTGCATCTGTTACTTAGACGATATCAACGTCTACGTGGCTACACCAGAGCAACTCATCAGTCATCTCGACAGAGTCTTCACCAGGTTGCGTGAACTTGGACTAAAAGCCAAGCCGTCCAAATGCGTCTTTTTCAAAAGTCCTATCGAGTTTCTCGATCATCTGGTATCCGCGGACGGAATAGAGCCACAGCCAGACAAGGTAGAGAAGATCAAGAACTGGCCTGTTCCACACTGCTTAATGGAAGTCTGAGCCTTCTTCGGTTTCGCGAGTTATTACAGGCGTTTCATCAAACACTTCGCTACTCTTGCAGAGCCACTTTCCAGTCTCATGAAAAGAAAACCCAAGCAGTTTGTATGGACCGACGAGGCGCAAGAGACTTTTGAGAAGTTGAAGCGGGCTTTATTAGACATTGTCACTCTGGCTTATCCGATACCAGGACTTCCATGCATCCTCGACACGGATGCTTCTGACGTTGCTGTCGGAGCAGTCCTCAGTCAGAAAATTGACGGAGTTGAGAAGCGGATCGCGTTCTATTCCGCAGTCCTCAACCGCACCCAGCAAAACTACTGCGCCACAAGACGTGAGATGCTCGCTGTGGTGAAGTCTCTTCAACATTTCCGCCATTACTTACCCGGAGCAAAGGTCATACTCCGAACAGACCACCACAGCCTGCTATGGCTCTGGATGTATAAAAATCCAACTGGCATCATGGCACGTTGGATCGAGACCATGGCCGAGTTTGACATCGAAATACAGCATCGTTCCGGCCGGTTACACTCGAACGATTGTAACTTAGGCGCCGTTCGGACAACCGTACAGCTTAAGACCCATTACTATTGGGTGGGCCTCAATCGTGACGTACGCCAGTGGTGCCGGCAGTGTGCACAATGTGCACGGGCAAAAGGGGCTCCCCTGCGACCCCATGGTCACATGCAAAACATTATAGCAGGTGCCCCGATGGACTTTGTCACTATGGACATTTTGTCCGGCCTTCCAGTCACAACGGACGGTTCCAAGTACATCCTGGTAGTATGTGACCACTTCACCAAGTGGGTGGAAGCGTACGCGCTTCCAGACCAGGAAGCTAGCACCTGCAGGCGTGCAGCGTACGACGGCTTCTTTAGCCGTTTCAGTTATCCCCTCCAAATTCATATGGATCAGGGGCAAAATTTCGAATCGGCGCTATTTAAAGAAATGTGCGCCCTAACGGGAGTAAACAAGTCGAGTACTACTCCATTTCACCCCCGCTCCGATGGTCTGACAGAGCGTGCCAGTCGCACTCTTCTACAGATGCTGCGAGTCACATGTGAAGGGGATCCTGCAAGCTGGCCGTCCAAATTACCAACCGTCCTTTCTGCGTACCGTTCGACTAGACATAAGGCGACCGGCGTCACCCCAAACATGGCCCTGCTAGGTCGGGAGACTATGCTGCCATGTAGCCTGACGTCCCTACCGCCGTTACTGTTCCCTTTGTGGAGCAGCACCGCGATAACCTGCGTGCCGCCCACGCTCTCGCACGAGAGCATCTCCACACTTACGCTAAAACTCAGAAACGGTACTTCGACGCCCGGGTTAAACCAGTGCCGTATCACGTCGGCCAAAAAGTGTGGCTTTACTGGTCACGGCCACATCCGTCAGCGGCACCGTAAATTATTTAACCAGTGGGCGGGGCCGTTCACGATTGTATCGTTTTAAACGCCCATTACGGCTCTAATAAGCTGCGATACTATCCATAAGCGGCAACGCGTCCACGTGGACCGCCTGTCACCTTGCGCAGTTGAGGCAGAATCAACTCTAGAGCCGCAGTCCACTTCTACAATTTCAAGTGGGGATGCAGCTGCTAGGTCCCCCACTAACCCGCCGTCTGTCACTAGGACTAGAACGGGTCGTACTGTGCATACGCACCACACGCTACACTCTCTAGACTTTCCTTGTTTGGGCCACTGCCCGTGTTTGTACATAGTATGCACTAAGTCTCTGAGAGGCAAAGTTTCTTTCGATTGTAGTATTTGCTTTTGTAGTAGTATTTGTTTGGTTTCTCATCTTTTCTGTCCAGAGTAGGGTATACTCTTTAAAGACAGACTTCGTATAACATTTAACGTATGATATGTAACTATTTAGTCATTTATTACTTTGGACTAAGATTATTGACTGTTTTCATAATACATCATATTACTTATCATTTGAGGAAACCCCTGGGGTCGTATTCCGTTCGATATTGTCTTTTGACCCATTTAGTTAAAAGGGGTTGAGTTTGATTATTTTGATTGACATATTTGATTGATACTTTGATTACTTTGCATTCTTACTCTCTCGTTTTATTTTTTCCTACCCCCCACCGTAAATGGGGTGGGAACCGCCGCACCAGAACACACTCTGACGCCTCCTTATGTGTGTTGCATGCTGGCAACTGGAGCCACATGGTTGACATCAACGAATACAGCCACTAAGTTGGCAAAAGGAAATATAGCCACAAAGTTGGCAAAAGAGAATATAGCCACGGGGTTGGCAAAAGAGAATACGACAATGATGATATCTGGATATTGACTGACAATTATCATCTGGAGTTTGATATACAACATTGTGCATCTGGTTATCTCACTCAGACTGGTTTTAACGCTTAACATTTCACTTTGGATGTCCTCCGGAGATCCGATATTAACAGTATCTGACGTCACAGATCACTACACAGTTCCGTTCCAGTGAATCGTTCCGTTCCTGTACTATTTCGTTTACCCAGTCGTACTGTTAGCTCCTTGTCCCTTTGTTCACTAACGATATGTTTAACATATGCAGGCTACGGCCGCCTAAATTGCGTTCACCGGAACGTTGTCGTTGTCCCGTATTTTGGCATTTTGTATTTACTCGCATTTATTCAAGTATAACCACATTTCTCGTGTACCCAGTGTATTTTCTTTTTGCGCTCGACATGATGTCAACATTATTAACGGCTGCTCTTTTATCTGTCTGTCTTGCATAACTTTGCATTACTTGTTTGCATTTTGATCAGAGAGTTGAGTGGTAGATTGCATTGGTATTGCTCTGATAAGTTTGAGTAGATGTTGATTTGACATTCATTATTTTGATTAGCATTTGCTGTAGTCTTTGGAGCATCTGTCCAGACTAAATTACTTTTGAGCAGCATAATTTTTCGATGTTGGGCGAGTGCACCCTGAGTTGCGACCGATTCCGTCGAACACTATCGTACACGCACGCGCATCGTGAACTACAGTTAACTTTAGTAACATAGTATGGGCAGACGTAAACTGTAGGTTCCATTCTCCATATTTTTCCTTTTTCACCCATTTTTGTCAACTTTTCCCTAAAATTTCTCTAAATTTCACCCACCCTACCCTTTCTACCCCCCAATTTTCTCTGAATTTGTGGCGAATTCAACTTAGGTAGGAAGCGGTGAGGGATTCCTGGTTAGTGTTAATTATTTAAATTATTTAACTTTATTTTTGGCGATTTTTTATTTAAATTCTCTAAATTGTTTGTTTTATTGTACACGTT
>Ga0209367_1009150_pt1 | contig 13483 bp, 8 predicted proteins | sample WorMetLIZISLAND2_FD_187412 | JGI IMG/M metagenome (GOLD analysis project Ga0209367, IMG submission 187412) | Marine gutless worms symbiont microbial communities from Max Planck institute for Marine Microbiology, Germany - Olavius geniculatus... ... | reverse complement strand
TCTTTCCATCTCATTCTCCAGCAGTTCAAGTTTGCCTGGTGCCCACATGGTGCGCACATTCCATGTTCCAACTGTTAGCATATGTGCGCATGGTTTGAGTTTTCTTTCGGTAGCTGATTTATCGACGTTTCCTAGCTTTTAATACGATAAGTAGAGAGTATTCAGCGACATTAGTGGAACTTTTGTTATAACTCGGTAAACGGAGATCATTAAGTGACGTTGATTGTTGGTGGAAATTTGCCACATTATTAATCAGTTATAAATACAATACGACTACGAAGTACGAAAAAAATTTGAAAGTAGCATCCTTATAAAATACACATATACACATATTTAATATGCATACTTTGAAGAGTGTCCAATACTTTCCGAACTGCTTCAGCGAACTCATCTGCATCGTCCTGGTTGTTAAACTTGATTCCATACACTTGCCGTGTGTTGTCTCTCCACTGGTGGAATACTGGCGTGGCTTGGTTATATTTCAGTCCCTTGTACACATCGCTGTTTAGCAACACCTAAAATGTCACAAAATTAGCAAAAAAGCAATAAAGTAATAAGCTTTATTTCAGAAACAAGAAACACAGACCATACTGAATGCAAGTGACATGACATAGACATGAATATACATCAGTTGTAACTGTAAAAGAATTTTAAGATTTACTTATTAAGTTTTCTTAATAAAAGTCGTTTCACTCACGCAACAAGCTGTTATGCAGCTCTGTTCGCTATTATTACTCTAACTCCGTCAGACAAAACTCGACCGTAAAAAATAAAAGTACCACACAATCTTTTGTCAATAGATGTGTTTAGTGTACGCTGGTCTGGATGTGTGCAAAAATCCAACCCATAATTATTTCTGGCATTTTTATACATATTCAGAAACACTTGGAGTGGCGCTGATTAATTTGGCTCCATACTAAGCTTAAGGTGCAAGCACTTGCCTCTCCATCATGTTCATTGATAGCAACAAATCGGTAAGAATCCTCCGTGGTAGTATACAACAAGTACAACATGCTGACAAACGGATGATTTCCACATGTTAGCCACTGCTTTGAGGAGTCGTTGTACGCCATCAGTATGCCTTTAACACAGACGAGTGTTTGATCTCTACAAAACACACACGCACAAAAATTACCTACAATAAACATTAATATCTAACACGTATCAGCTACTCAATACATCTGGTAGTTATTGTGACAAGAGTGTACAGGGTGCGGCAAAAAAAGCAGCCCCCTAAAGTTTTTCGCTGTTTGCTCAGCAACCGTTTGGAATTTTAATTTGAAATTTTACAGCTTTATTTACTATAACCTTTTACATTTAACCGCTGAGTAAAATGCGATTTTGTTGAAAACCAACAAAGTTATAAATTTTTTAACATGACCACCTAGCAATTTTTCAGCATTAAAAATGTTAAGCTAAAAATGCTATTCAATTTTCAAAAACCAGTTACCTCGTTACTGTCGATGACGTCACACTGACGTTTTGATAAACAGCAATTTATATTGTTTATAAATTATCACTAAACTATCGTCCTTTTAAAGCAATCGCCAGCTGCTCATCGGATTCATCTTCCAGCAGGGTGGCATGCCAACACACACAGCACACAGAACTGGCCAACTGTCCAGATTTCATCGCAAAGGACCAGTGGCCTCCAAATTCGCCGAATATAAACCCAATGGACTAACACGTGTGGGGTGCAATGTTGGAGGCATACTGCAAGCTTAAAAACAAAGCCAAAAACAATTGCAGAAGACAAGAAAGGCTTATCTGGGGCAACCTGCCACAAGGACTAATCAACAAGGCTGTGAACAGCTTATCAAATTAAGTGGCTGAAATCTCGTGTGTTGGAGCTTGGAGCTGGCAATGGACACTTCAAACATTCGCAGTGACAATGGAATCTGGCATTCGATCATTAGTTAGTGCTGTGCTGCTTCAACGATGTTATTAAATTGTTGTTGTAGCTAAAACATTTTTAATGCAGACAAATCAGTAGGCATTCATGATGAAAAGTTTATAACTTCATCGCTTTTCAACAGAATCACATTTTACTTGACAGTTGAATGTAGAAGGGTTTAATAAATAACACTGTAAAATTTCAAATTAAGTGACCCCAAAAGTTATTAAAAGTACGCACCCTTTCGTTAAACTGCAGTTGATTTTTACTAAAGAAGCCAAAAGTAAACTGCACTCTTAATTCTGCCTAGTGCTGCATAAGTTGATTAAAAATATGCCATCGTAGCGTATGCAATTTGTGCATGATAAATAATACTTTGTGACTGCATATGGACCATGCGTGCGCACGGTAAATATAATCATTGTTTCCATCCGTGCAGACGGAAAATAACACCAAGCAGCGAAGCTGGCAAAGCGGGCGACAGTCAGTAGCAAAGTCTTACGGTTAAATTGAACAATAGGTCCATTGGCAATAATCGCTGTTTTTGCAACTCAAAAACTGCAGCAAATGTTAGGAAAAACACTATTATGTAGAATTTACCTGCAGGACAGTGAAGACTTTTATGTGTGGCGCTTGTTCTTTATATCATCATTCTGCTGCTTATTCAGCTAATGACTTCCAGCAACGTACCTATTGTTCAATTTTACCAAGTCTTACTTACGGCAGACAGACAGCAAGAGTTGCTGAAAGACCTTCCTGACAAAATATACAAGTACAATAAACGGTAAACGGAATTTGGTTACTTCTAGTGACAGTCACAAGAACTAACAGGGTGTCTCAAAAACCCGGGCAAAGAAGATGCCCAAAATCGACGTTAACTGCCCTCACCTGTGATTACCTAACTGCTCTCGTCATCTTAGCCCCTGCATCCACCATAAAAAGTTAAAGACTGCTATGTAGCCATCACCAGCCTTTGCCGGCTATGGGTAATAAGCGGATGTGCCAATCTGCGGATGTGGCAATGGGTAATAATCAATGTTAGGGAACGAAAGTTCCACCTATGTAACTTCTCGGGTACGAAAGTTCCAGTTACCCTTCCTCCTGTATCACCAGAAAGCTACCAGTGGCTAGGACAGTATACGCAAGTAAACAGAGTCCATACGTACGCCATTCTGATTGCAAGCGATGGCCCCTCACTCAACGAATGAAGCGGACATTACAGTTCAGTGTAATACATTGGCCCACATTGACCAGAAGAAACATTCACTCACGACAATTCCCCCTAATAACCATCCTTGGCCACCCACAGCGGCGGAAGTAAGCAAAAAGTGGGTAGGCGCCGATTTGTTCTGTGTAAACGCCGCGACGCACCAAAACTGTTTGGCTAACATGATCAGTTACAACCAATTTAACTGTATGGTTACAACTTACAAACGCAGTTTCTGCAAAGATTATAGATCTTCGATTGCTCTATAATCTTTGGTTTCTGACTTGCTGCGCGCACACACAGCGCAGAAGTGGCTTCTGAAGCAATTATTAGCCGACCGTACTTAAGTAACGGTCGAGCTTATGGTACGAGTAGTCGTCTGCGTGTCTGTCATAAGTAGCGAATGTATTGTGGCTAAGCGTAAGGTCGTGGAGGAAAACTTTTTACGCGAGTAGTTAGCCATGTGTCCTAAACTTAGTTATGCAAAATTTCAGCGATTTAGTGAATAGGTGACATTTTCAAATTCAAGGTTGAATGAAGGGGATAAGAAAAATGTGCATCTTTCACGGGAAACATTACTAGCCATAAGCTTATCTCGGAAACGGTGAGAGAAACGGTCAAGGTTATCAATAATAGTGAGTGGCATATGCACTTTCAGATGAAATGAAAATCATCGACCTTGGATGACCTAGAAGATCATTGACAACCAGTGTGGTCAGCTATCGTAGCTACAGCTGGGCTTCTCGTTAACTTTAGCTTAATGCACCAACGATCTCGATATTTATTAGTGACTGCAATTCCGGGATTGAATTCTCAATCCGGGATTGAGAAATTTGTAATCCAGGATCTCGTTTTGGGATTAGACTTACAGACTGGTCGTTATTTTGATATTCCTAATAGACATATTTACCTCCGCCAAGGAGGTTATGTTTTTGCCGGTTTTTGTTTGTTTGTCTGTGTGTGTAGTTATGAACGGATCTTTCTGAAATTTTGAGGGTATGTCGGGCATGGCATAAACTACCAGTGATTAAATTTTGGAGGTGATCCGGCAGGAATCCTGGATTCTGGATCACTTTGAAATTTTCGTTACCATTGCGTTAAAGGGGGCATAAGGAAACCGCTGGCAAAGCGAAGATGGTGACGCCACCTGGCGAATAGCTTTGCCTTGGCGGAGGTACACGCGGGCTACGACTGCTATCTAGTTCATGCATAGAATAGCCCCCTACGGTAAGAACCTATTATATCCAGACTGTAGGATCGAGGCAACATGACTCAAATTTATGTGTGCATGAAATATTTTATTTACTAAATGGCTAGAAATGTCACTTGTATCAATCAACAAGAAAAAATACAATTTCAATGGATTTTTGTAATCCCGAAATCCCAGGATTAAGTTGCCACCAATCCCGGGATTTGGGATTGCAATCCCTAGTATTTATAGGTCTTTGACTGTCGAAGCTCCACCGAGACTAATGCAACAGCCAGCCACTTGGCGATTACAACGAACATAGTTGACAAAAAATTCCTATAAACTGATCCAAACTGGATCACTACCATAATACGAGTGGCTGCTTCTTGGGCCTCTCTTCGACCCTGTTTGAAGTTTCATCAAAATGTGTTGATAAATTGATGATCTACGTTAACTGCAAAGCATATCACTTCACAATATCAGTGCAACAACATAATATTCAATTTTTATGCCACAAAAGTTTTCCATAAAGGAATTAAACTACAGTTCAATACTGCAAAATATTGTTTTAAGATTCATCACAAATAACAGTATCTTAACAGAAAAAAGCCTAGACCATACTTGAGTAGACATACTAGAATATCGACATCTGAACAGTCCTTTACAAGCATTCGACACATAATTTACAAAGGACTTCCATCGCTGCTCCTTGTTTGCTTACATCATTCTCAACTACTGGGATGTAAAAAATTCTTGAGTTTCCATCCTAAAATTTTTACTGGACTTCTTAAAAACATTGATGCAGTATTCTTTCTCGAGTTCTCAATGGTACTACTCACGGTCACCAAGTTTTTTACTAGCTGTTGTGTAATGTTACATGGAATGTTAAGAAATACAAATAAAAAACATTACATCCCCATCCCTATATGACAGACTGCAACTAGCACAGAAATTTGTTATGCCTGGTGGAAATGATACCCTGTACATGAAAATTAATCAACATCATTATAAACGCAACACAACAACTTTTATTCAGTGCTCTTGAGTAATAAAGTCAAGCAATCATCGGGTTTAATGACGAGTCTGATTCACAGCTTCAAGGCTATCATGGACACTTAGCAAACTAAAACTTGACATCGTAGAAACTGCTAATCCAAAAATTGCACGGTAATATAATTATAAAGCATGTCGTAAAAAAATGAAGACATTCTGCATCTGCTGCTACAGTACTCTGAAATGAAATGCAATAAAATCCCAATCCCAGGACCATCCCCTAAAACAGCGTTTTTCAACCTTTTTGTTGCCACAGAACCCTACACAAGTGTGAAGGTCACTCACGGACCCCCATGCGCATTGATGCATGAGTCCAGCGACGTATGCGAAAATGAAGCTACAGAGTGTCTACAGATTCATTTCCCTAGCAGGGCACTGAGGGCAGAGCCATCATGAAGACAACAAAGCAGACAAAGATGACCAATACAAAATTTGACCACTTTAGTAGGCAGCAGTAAGTTATTGTATTTAACCAAACACGACGGGTGAAGCGGTCATCGACGCCTGCTTATACAGGGTGGTCCAAAAAATGGCACAAAGTTAATGTAAGTAAGTAAGTAAAGTGTAAATTTATATAGCGCATACTCAAAAAGATCTCTAATGCGCAACCGTACGTCATATAGTCATGTGGTTTACAGCAAAATGTTCCGAAAGAAATTCTTTACATGACTAAAGTCAGTTGAATACAGCAGTTAAATATTCTTTGTTACTGCTGCTGGAAATTGAACGATGCAAAAACAGTATTACCCTCGACACTGCGGTCCATAAAATCGTGCCACTATTATTTTAGGAATAGCTCCATGAAACATTGGCCGATTTTAATAATTTTTGGCATGTGACATTAAAAAGAAATTTTATGTGAATGTCTGTAGTTTTGGCCACCTCGCCTTAAGGTTGTCACTAGCTTGTGAAATGCAGAAGTTGAAAATCTGTTGGTTCATCTTTATTTTAAAATTCTAAGTCGACAAACTGAAATAATACATCAACAGCAAGTGGGCTGCTTGAGTCACACAGTTACTGAATGCGCTGTTGGCAAATGGTATCAACGTCTACCGCTTGCATTTGTGCTGCAGGAGGACATTTTGAGCACATGCTGAAATGAATATGATAGGATGTGAAACGTGTGACTTTTTCAGTGATAATAATTGCTAACTGCGTTTATTGCTATTCAGTTTATAATTTCTGAGCCGCAGCATACACTACCCTGTAGGAATTCATTGCTGTCAATGGCCAAACTGCAACTTATGAATTATGCATCAAAACTGCGACTTCCGCATTTCACATGGTAGTGTAGCGACAACGTTAAGGTAAGGTGGCCAAAACTACAGACCTTTGCGTAAATTTCTTCTTAATGTTGTGTACGGAAAAAAATTATTAAAATCGGCCAATGTTTCACCGAGCTATTCAAAAAATTATAATGGCATGTTTTTATGGACCAAGGTACATCGAAGGTAATACTGTTTTTCAACAGTTCACTTGCCAGCAGCAAAAACAAAGAATATTTAATTGCTGTATTTAAACACTGACTTTAATCCTGTAAAGAATTTCTTTCAGAACATTTTGCTGAAAACCCCACAACTCTGTGATGTACGGTTGCAAAATTATGGTGCCATAAACTTTGTGCCATTTTTGGGACCACCCTGTATAATAGTCCCGCCACCAACTACCGGTAAGAATATTTATCACGTGGATGCCATCGGAAAAGACAGGCCTACACGTCTTTTTAATTTTCCTTAGCTGAGTTTTTAAAGAATTGAATTAACTAGTAAATGGCCAAACGATTTCGTAACCATAACCCTAATCAATACATTCTTCTTTTCTTTTTCTTCATTTCCGATAAGGCCTTGGAGTTGAATAATTCGTGCATAGGAAGCGTATGTTATGATATAGGCCTAAAATGCAAATATGCCAAAATTTTACTAACAACAAAAATGATTCAACACAGTAAGTTTATGCAAAAAGATGCGTAGAAACGCAATTTCAAATAAAAAAAATCGATGCCGAGTATTTCTACGACACTGTCTGGCGTGACTTCGCACGCTAGTTACTTTTACTGGCCAGCTGCGGAACCCTTGGCGGACGCGCGAAAAACCGGTTGAAAATCACTGCCCTAGAGCCCTGGGGCAATGACATAAGCTAGCCTGTACAATCTTGGACAAAGACTCAGCCAACAACAATTTTGGGACAATGTGGGCTCAAGAAAACAAAGGGAACAGCTACAGAGGCTGAATTATGCATCAAAACATTCAGGAAACAGCATTCTTATTTTCTGTAGGTGACTTAGATTTTTAATGATAATAGCTTGCCTGTGGAATGGTTAAGACCATCTTTACACTTGCATAATGAAGAATTTGCTCCAAGGTTTACATGGCATGCATGCCCTGTAAATGCGTTTGTGGTTTCTGATGTTATATCAGTTGCTAACTAACATGAAAATTCCATTTTACATACTTGGTTTCAATCAGTGGCGTCATTCCTGAAATCATAGCCTGTCAGTCTTCACCACATCTAATAATTTTCTTCCAAAAATACCAATCTGGAGCAACAAATCTCACATTTGGGAAGAATTTAGGAGCACCCATAATCTCTAGTGTTGCAAATTTGCAGCTGTCTGCCCAAAATTTGCAAATTTCCATACTTTCTTAACTGACTACAGTGCTGGTCTTAATGACATACTTGCAAAACAGTCACAATCAGAAGCCTGGCAAACACCTCTTCGTACTGATAAAATGATAAAACTGTGCATCAGTCATCACAGCTTAACAGATAACACCCAAAAAACAGAGAATTATGCACTGGCAACTATCTATGAAAGTGATGCATGCAAATAAACTGCACGGTCACCGAAGCGTTTGTAACTGTCAAATGTCCAGTGCTCGGCACAAACAGTAGTCTATCTGTCGGACGCCTCAGAACGGCGTTCCTCGCTCGCATCCCTGCTACGGTTGTTTTCCTCGCGGGCGCCACCATGACCGTCCTGGTCGGGCGAGCGCGACCGACGGTCTGGTGATTGTGAGGCAGCACGGTCACGCCTAGGTGACCTAGATAGTGAGCGGCTGCCAGCGCTCCTCCTGCTGGCATGGCTGCGTGATCGACTTCGCCGAGCGCTGTGGCTGCGACTGCGATCAGAGCGATGGCGAGACCGGCTGCGACTTCTTGAGCGTGATCGACTGAACAACACAACAAATGGTTTGTAATAATCATACCAGAGTCGATACACAAATTAATATACATAATACAACATACGAGGTTCATCCCATAAGTTTCTGAAATTGAAGTATTAGACAATAATATTTTCCACAATATATGCAGCTCATGAGTCTGTTGCACATATGACGTCATTGTAATTCAAATGATGTCATAGAGCTCTAAACGGAAACGATTTGGAGCGCCAATGCAAACAGCACAGAATCGATGTAGGAAAAGCCAGACTGAGCTGACTGGCAACAAACTGTCAAGCAATTTATTACAAAAGCAAATGACACAATATTCCAAACATTACACAGACAGGTGATGCATGAAAGCCAAACTGCATCATTGTCATGACTAGGATTTACTTACATCAGAAATCATATCATTATTATATTTCAATCCTATATCTTTAGTTGTAAAGATAATAAGCAAATCAAGCCATTGTAGTTTTAAATATACACTATATGCAGGCATATAAATTTCAACACAAGTCAATATAGATTTGAGATGTTCAGAACACGTTGGGAATATCTTCTTCACAGATATTCAGACCCGAAAGATAATTCATCACGACATCTCAAGGTCTGACAATTAGCCACTGCAAACTTGTACAAACATGCCAAACACACATTAGCAACACTTACTAGACATATGTCCATTGTCAACTGATTACGCGCGAGAGCTAGCATAAGCCCAAATTCCATTACGCCGACTTTGCGACAAAATCCGGGACAAGTTCACACCAAAGTCGCAAACACAAATCATGAAAGTCCGCGACACAAATCACTTTCGTCGACTTTTATCATTTGTGTCCGCGACAAGTCCACAACTTTGTCAGGAACTTGTCTCGGACTTTGTTGTTGACTTCCCCGTGCACTGTAACGGGCTAAATTCCATTAGAGCGACACAAACATCTCAACATATCCGGTTTGTGTCGGCGACTTTCACCAAAACTTCATGGTTTCATGATTTGTCACCATTTGTGTCCGCGACTTTCATGATTTGTGTCCACGACTTTCCCCACAGGGAAGTTTCGGTGAAAGTCGGCGTAATGGAATTTGGGCTATAGCTAGCTATAGTGCGTAGTAGCTATGGTAATTCTATCTTGGTGTCTGTCACAACCTGGTACCGATCAGATCCCAGGTGAGATAGAGACTTCTGGTTTTCACCATATGATAGCTAAGAGTCTCCAGTATTTGTGACAAAATTTCATGCCACTAGGTGAAGGGGGTCCCCACGATCGTGTTACATGTTCCAGCGATAATCGTTAATTCAGGGGCCCCAGAACTCCATGTAGTTTCTCATTTAAGGCAGATTTGTCCAACCCAAAGTCCAGTTTTGCACTAAGCAGGTAGCATGAACTACATGCACTAAAAGTCACCAATGGCTGTAGACAACATGTAAGGGCCTAGATGTGCTTTTCAGTAGGATTTTCTTCCCCAGAACCTTCATCAGCAGTTTTGTGGCCCCAGAACTTAGTTCCAGTAATCACACTGGTGGCTTCCACCTTTCATGCACCACTCGGTAAGGCTGGTACACCACAAGCACACACAGTCAAGAAGAGCAAACCTGCTCTGACGTCTTGCTCGTGGCTTCTGTTCAATGATGCGAATGCGCCGACCGTTGATCTCCGTGTCATCCAACTTGGTAATCACATTCTTCATGTCACCGTATGTTGCAAACTCCACAATACTGTCAAACAACCAACAGCGATGCTGTTGATCAACTAGCATGACCATCAGCAACACTGACACATATTACTTCTGTTGCAGGATTAAGCATTAATTTTTGCACCTCTACATGGTGTTTCATAAAAACAACCCATTTTTCTTTCTTTCATAATTCACTCAAATGATGATCAATTTACATGAAATTTTTTACCAGTTATAGCTGAAGAAATACTAATTCAAAATATTTAAACAAAATATGGCAATTAATTAAATGTTCTTTGCTAGTCGTGATGTAACGCTGACGTCATAATGTGTCACGCACGGGTACAAGCTTGCTAGTCTCAACTGGCGCTGTCAGTTGCTACCCTTCTTCGATGGTGAACTTAATCTGGTTCGCTGATAAAAAAATTTCATTGTGTCAGCACTGAGCGACATGGGGACATGAAATCAAGTGTCTTGCGATCCAAAAACTCAACCTTCTCGCAAGCTCGGTGTGCTAGTGAACTGTCTTGCTTGAACACGTGAAAGTCCAACTATCCCCACAGACACGTAAATGTGATTGCTTTGCGTGTTTTTTTGTGGCTGCAACTGTAAAACTTCAAAAATTTGTTACAAATGAACCAGGTTTTTCACCATCCTGACATTATCAAAACAATAACCCTATCGCACAAATGTCATAAATGGTATTAAGTAATGTGGCGTTTGCAGCATCTGAACATGCTGGACCTCTGTTTAGACGGATGTTTCCAGATTCCGACACAGCTCAGAAATATGGATGTGGGCACACCAAGACAGCGTGTATAATTGAAAGTTTGGCCAAGGCAGATAGTGACGGTATTGCAGAAGTGTTGAAGACTAGTCCATTTTCCATTGCGACGGATGGCGGTAATGACTATGGAGCTATTAAGCTATATCTAGCTGTTGTTCGCTACTTTGATGATGGCCGATTGTGTGCGTCCTGCTGGACATGTTGGAGCGTACAGAAGCCTCAACAGGTAGTAACATTTTCAGTTTTTTAGATAAAGCACTGAGGAAGCGTAGCATTCCGTGGAGCAACTGTTTGCTGCTGACAGTGCTTCAGTTATGCAGGGCAAATCATTGGGTGTTGCTGCATATCTTTGTTAAAAGGTTCCAGCAGTGTGCATGCTTCGTTGTGCATGTCGTCTGACACACCTGGCAGCAAGCAAAGCGGCAGACATGCTTCATGTCAAAGTTGATGAACTGCTTGTTGACATTTGCTACTACTTGGATATTTTGGACATTTGGATACTACTGGACATTTTCAAGCTCTGTTCAATGTTGAGACACACAAGATCTTAAAGCACGTCAATGTTCGATGGTTGGCAATTGGTATTTGTCTTGGTCGTCTAACTGAGCAATGGGCACCACTGTCTGCTCTGTTCAAATCAGAATATGAATCTCAGCATCCCGTTAGCAGTAGCAGGCCGATTTACGGAGGGAGAAAAAGTAACAGCCAATGTAACTGCCCACAGTGCCACGGCCGAGTTGTTGTGACTGAGCCTGCGCTGCAGCACCATATTAGAATATGTAAATAGAGTGCATGCTTATGTTACGATATGCATCGAAATGAGTAATAAAAGTGACAAATTTGGAATGCTTGGCATGTATGTAATCATACAAACTACATCCATGCTGTATTTCTGTTAATTTGAGATGCTCAGAACACGTTCGGAATGAATTCTTCACATATATTCAGACCCGAAAGATAATTCATCATGACATCTCAGTAGAGTCTTAAGTTCATTAAGCTATACTGATTGTAAGTTAATACCAACTTAAATTACCACAAAAGTATGTCAAGACATTATCACACAGTATAAACAAAAGTGAAGAAAGATCTGTTAAACTCAACAAAATTGCCGTAACCCAACTTACAAAACTACAAAAACTCAATTCAATTAATAATTCAATAAAGACATACCCCTGATTTCTCTGTTCTTTATGCGCATCTGCATATGTTACTTCACCAGCTGATCGAAGATAGTCCTTCAAATCCTTCATCCAAAAAACAAAGCTTCTTACAACGTGGCAAACACTGTGCAGCCTAAAAAAGTATACCTCTTAATATATAGTCATACCGTATAAATTTTTATATGAAAACACACGCCAACCAGGGTGTACAATAACACGTTAACGACATAACTAAAAAAATTCCATCACAAAAAGTGCAACTTCTCTAGTGCAACTAACTAGATTTAAAAAATTACATGTTAACTGCAAAGTACGGTAAATCAAAAATGGCGAGCTGCATAGCAGCACAGTGGACTTATTGAACACCAATGGTTTAAACACTACTGCCAAACTACCTTCCACAGCCATTTATTAACTCACCAACAATCCGACATCAAACCATTGGCACCCGTCCATCCGTCCGTCATATATGTAAAGCAGACCTGCCCACTAAATCATGCCAGACACATCAGAGCTGCCGAGTTCGTGAAACCCTGCTACTTCTAGCGAGCACGACCACTCGACCAGTCGGTCACCAGATAGCCACGTCAGACAGCGTAGCGAGACAGGTCGACCGACCCAGCCAGTAACAGCCAGTCTCATCACCAGTCATCATCCATCATCATCAGTCATCAACAAGCTTCAGCTTTATGATTACAAAAAACCAGTCACTTGTCAGTATGTATTCCGCTAACTATTGGCAATAAATCGGCCCAAGTTTTGGTCTGAATCTAAATTGGAAAAAAACTAAGACTGAATTGGACAACAGAAAGCAGTGAAAACCAAGAGAAAGAGTGTGACAATGGTGATACGTTGACTGTGTAAATCATAAATTCCATATCACAATGTTTGAGATATATGCGATAAGGGGCAAACAAAATCTTACCAAGTAACCTACTTACCAAGTTATATATTAGAAAGTTAATGCTTAAAAAGGAATTTTGGTGTAACAGCTAATAAGGCAAATGTAAGAATCGGCCGATGCAAAGTGTGTAAAATGACAATGATAAATATCAACACAAATATGTCACTCGATGCAATTCAATTGCATATCAACTGAATGCTAAGAGTTTAGAGATACAGTAGTAACACAAGCTGGTGAACATGAGAGTATATAATAGTTGGTGGCGTAGTTGGTAACGCGTTTCAGCTGAAACAAAGTTACTCTACGCCAGGCCCAGTTAGTACTGCGATGGGTGACTGCCTGCGGGCAGGTAAACCATCTCGGTGCGAAGCCTGCCAGCTAGGTCGACTCAGCCTTCTACCCTCCGCGGGACGGTAAAATGAGTAGTAACTCATTTACATGG